>Ga0209084_1000016_pt1 | contig 174470 bp, 164 predicted proteins | sample C_130820_MF_Meta_FD_187309 | JGI IMG/M metagenome (GOLD analysis project Ga0209084, IMG submission 187309) | Freshwater microbial communities from Lake Croche, Canada to study carbon cycling - C_130820_MF_MetaG (SPAdes) (version 2) | ecosystem: Environmental > Aquatic > Freshwater > Lake... | reverse complement strand
GCTCCACCGGAGCTCTTTAATAATTCTGATTGATTTTGTTGTGCCATCTGTATTGCTCCTGTTGTTGCGGGGACAGATCCTGCTGATCCAAAACTGTTTGTAACTGCTGTTGTTGATGAACCAAACGAATTGGTTGCACCGAATCCTCCTGTTGAAGGTGTGCTAAATGCTGTAGCCCCGCCAAATGATGTGTTGATTGCATTACTATCTCCGAATGTACTTCCTTTGGGGAAGGCTGATATTGTAGGGTCTGCCGCTAGTACTTCATGATGTGTATCATTAAGTGCAATTGCATTATCCTGTGGGCCTGATTTCTTTGCTAATATAGTTTCCATATTTTATAGTCCTGCCATTGCTTTAAATGCTTTAATATCAGCATCTTGTTTGTCAGCATGAAGCACTTTAACATCTAACCCAGCACGTTCACGCATTTCATTTAATTCTTCATCATCAGGCTCAACTTCTTTGCGGTACTGATGAGGTGAAATTGTAATAACTTGTTCCAACACCTCAGCATCAGGTTCGTATTCTTCATCATCAACTATAACTGTCCAATCTTTTAATGGAATATCGGTTAATGTTTCTAAGTCATCTAATAATGTGACAATTCTTTCAGGTACACTAGTTCTACGATTCATTTCAACAAACACTAAGTATGTGCCGGTAGTTAATTCACCGTCACTGACTTGTGCATCTAACACAAAATCATAACCACGCTCAAACCAGTCACTTAAGTCTTCACCTGCTTGTTTGTTTTTTACAATAAAAGCTAAAGTTACAATCTCGCTGTCTTTGCCCATTTGTGCGGCATACTCATCTACTGTTAATCTAGGAAGAACAATACCTTCTAAGTCATGATAATCTAAGCCTTCGTTAAGTATTTTATTCATAATTACATTGCCGGTTGTTGTTCTTCGGTACCTATATTGCCTGCCATACCTGGTTCTTGTTGTTCGTTTTGACCACCATCTTCACTACCATCGCTATCTTCTGAATCCATATCATCATCATATGCTTCATCTAGGTCGTTCAAGTCAATATTCTGTCCTGCCAAATCAATAGAACCTTCACGGATATCATCCATGATTTCTTTAGGCATCTCAATGTACACTAACCAAATAGCTTTTGGTTTCATCTTTGGATAACGCGAACCGGGGTCAAAGTCATCATAATCATCTACCTCAACAGGAACTTTAATTTTAGTTTTTTTCCACTTAATTGAGCATCCTAAGTTTAATAAACGTTTAGCGGCTCTTGGGTCGGGCATAAGTTTGTATGGCCACATAAACATGCAACCTACACTATAGCGTTTTACAACAGGTCCTTGAACTAATTCACCTAGTTCCCAGTTGCGAAATGCGTACAGGTCTGCCTCATCTAGCACACGTTCAAAATCTAATAGAACGGCCATAGACCCGTCACTGGTAAAGATACCCTTTACAGTGTCAATAATGCTGACATAATCAACATCGTCAAAGAATTTGTCGGCGGTTTTAATCATAGTTGTATTTATCTTTTTTTGATTGAATACAACTTTTGAATCACATTGGAGTTAGCCTAATATTTATCATTTATGCATGTGTTAAAAGTATGCTACTATGAGTCTAACTATTGACCTTAAATAAAGATGAGTGTTATGAGCACTCACGCTCTACAAAGGAGAACTAACTTGAGCAAACGAAAAACCAGCGCATTAAGAAGTACAGACACACGGTTTTCACACAGTAAAAAAACAGACGGAAATACATTCTATACAAAAGAATCTAAAACTATCGATTTCACACAAGCAACTCAGAAGCAACGAGTACGCAGACCCGTAGAACTCATCCCCAAATCCATAAATCAAGAAAAATACATATTAGCATTACTTGACAACAAGACAGATATAGTCGTGGTTTCGGGACCTGCAGGGACAGGGAAAACGTATCTTGCCATGCAAGCCGCAATTAAAGCAATGCGAAACGGTGAGTGTGACAGAATCATTTTATCCAGACCTGCGGTTGGTGTTGATGACGAGAAGCACGGGTTTTTGCCAGGAGACATCAATCAAAAGATGGAACCATGGACACGACCATTACTAGATGTATTACGTGAGTATTATTCAACTAAAGAAATTGCTGACATGCTAGAAGAACAGATAGTAGAGATAGCTCCACTGGCGTTCTGTAGAGGTCGTAACTTTAAAAACAGTTGGGTAGTTCTTGATGAGGCTCAAAACGCCACCCCAAGCCAGTTAAAAATGATTATGACACGTATCGGTATTGGTAGTAAAATTGTCATCACTGGTGATGTAGAACAAACAGATAGACGCACGCCTGAGAATGGGCTCCTAGACTTACTAAGTAGGCTAGATGGTGGGAAGGGGGTGATTCCAGGCTTAGCGTCTTGCAAGTTCGATATGCGTGATATACAACGTCACAAAATTATTGAACACATCCTCAAGATGTATTCATAAGAATAAGGGGCCTTGCCCCTTATTTTATTTCCCAATCTATCACAGTTGAGTTAACTATTTGTTCTCTGAACAAGTCTATTTCGTTTTGTGTTTTGGGAATATTTATTTCTTCCCCTGCAATATTGATTGCAGACATACTGCCTATTTTACAAAAGCCAAGTGCTAACTTTGGATCGTTGATATCTAGTTTCCAAAATTCTATCCCACCGCGATCTTTATAAAACTTGTTCCATCTACTGATGTATTCTGTTTTTTGTTTAACTGATTCAAATAAATTATCTCTTAGCGTCATCCTACAACTAGCATTAAATGTTCGTTGTGGTATAAATTGTTCTGGTGGACATTCAAAATCGTCTACCGTAAATAGTTCTATAGCATTTTTACCTACATGTGTGTAATGTAATGACAAATCACCAAATTGAGTAAGGGGAGTAAACAATTTATATGAACTTTCAGGAAGATCGTAGAACTCAAACACTGTTTTATTAAAGTCTAATGCTACTCTAAACAAACTAGATCCTATATTTTTTTCCCAAACTTGCAATAATACAGATTCCAACCAATGTATGATATCGTTGTACTCAGTCAACAACGGCCATGCTTCTTGATACTTGGGATCATTTTTCATTTCAGGAAAATGTACATGCATTGTATGAAGTGCAACTTTCCATGTATCTCTATTGATTTCTTGTTTTATGATACGAGTATCATCATATTGAGTTATTTTATCAGCAAGATCATATAACCGTTGAATTCTACTATTAATTAATTCTTCACTCCCATAACCAGTATAATGATTTATTTTACATAGTTCAGTAGAGTTGCGTTTAACAATAAGGTTAGCCCATTGCTGGGCTATTTCTTCATCAACCAAATGATATATCATTGATATATCATTTGTGAAGTTAATTACAAACTGCATTATTTTTCATTTTTTGAGATGACTGCTTCTTTTTCTAATTGTGCAATTAGATTAGGATATATTTGCTTGTAATATGCATCCATGCGATCAAAGTCAGTATCAACAAATTTGCCTTCAATTACACATTTCTCTACTTTTTTATCAGCATAATCAATAATAACATTGCATGTTTGCAAATCTGCGGGTTTTATATTTTTGCTTACAGTGACTGCTTCGTCAATTTGCCCGCCGGGCTTTCGCATAAAAGTAATTAACAGATATCTCATTGGAATGGTTTTCTTGGAATAATCATAATATCCGGGACACTTGCATCTCCTGTATGTTTATGCCCCGGGGTGCCATGAACCATTTTACCATGTGACTTCATGTCAGTTGAACCTAATGCTTCGGCATAGTTAACTTTACCTTTAAAACAACCAACACTATATGGATATTCATTGTTCAAGTGATAGTGATAGATTTTTTTCATTTTACCATCCCATAGTACTGAATGAGTATGTCCGTGACATTCATCTAGTTGTTCGTTGGTAACCATTTTGCCATCATCACCTCTTGGGCCATAGATACCAAATCCATCAAATGCATAACCGAACAATGGTGAATGTCCTTCTGTTCCCTGATTAGGAAAACACTTCCATGAGTAACCATGCAAGTGATATTGTTGAGCATAAGGATGTCCCCAGCATTGGTCAATTGGTAGTAATGAAGTTGGATTGTACCATGCGGTACCACTGGCGTTTGCTAGTTCAAAATGCCACACAGTACCGGTTAATGTTACACCAATTGGTAATGAAGCAATTGGATTTGGAGTAGCACTGGGCTTTGGATGTTTTGGTAGTTGAACAACTAACCTATAAGGACTAATGCCAATTGCCGCGGCACTTGAATAGTCTGAGCCAGGAATGCCTGTTCTAAAATCATGTCCACCGGGCGCAACACTATAATACTTGTATGCTTCAGTTCCTTGTTGTACAGGATACTCTCCCATTACTGTTGATGGTAATCCGTTACCTTTGAAGTAACGATATTTTTTATCAGTGGTTATAGTGAATACACTTCCCTCTTTTGCATAGTCTTTAGCATACTTGGTACCACTAACGTATGGCATCTTTGAAATATCAATTGTATTGTTTGAAGAATCTACCCAGGGCTGGGTACTTATATCAAGTTTAGTATTTCCCGGAATTACAAGAAGTAAATCCGGTGCTAGAAATATTCCACCACGTTCGGCCTTATAAGGGCTTATAGTTCCTGAATTTGATAATGTTGTTGGTGCATCTTCTGCCTTGGCTATTAATGCAATACTAATCAATAATCCTATTAATATATTTTTAATCATTTTTTTTCCTTTAAGTTGTTAACTCTACTAATGTTGCTGCCAATGAAATCTCAGCTATCCCAACTAGTGGCAGTTGTGCTAGACCATTACGAATGATAATGATACTTGCGTCCTTCTTTTCTTGATCCTTGCCCCACAGATCCAAGTTTTGGTACATCCACTTGTAGCAATCTTCTACATGTGATGGATACATAGAGATATACTGCATCAGTTGTTGACGACCATCAAGAATCTTACCTGCTTTAAACAATTGAACTGCTTCAAGCAATAGTTCATTTTCATCTGTACCACCTGTTTGTGCTGGCTGTAGTTTACCATCAATACAATTAACTTGTAGTTGATTTAATACTTTACGCAAGTCTGGATAGCAAGCACGAACATAGTTGTCTAGTATATCCAGATCAAATTCAATGTTTTCAGTCAACAACACAGTTGCCGCACGTGCTGTAAAGTCAGTGTGATCTGGCTTGCTAATATGAATCTTGTGACAGCGACTTTCACGCAATGCTGGAATGATTTTCTCAGGATAGTTACAAGTCAAAATGAATCGAACTGTGTCTGAGTATGTTTCCATATCAGTACGCAGTGCGGCTTGTGTCAAGTGAGGCAATGAATCTGCTTCATCTAGCAACACAACTTTGAACTTACCAAAAGGCAATGTCTGTGCAAATGACAATAGTTTGTCACGAACCAATTCAATTTGACGTTCACGACTTGCGTTGATGACCATTACATCATAATCTTCCACACCAAGTTCTTTGATTAATACTTTAGCAAGTGTTGTTTTACCTGTACCGGGGTCACCGCTGAACAACAAGTGAGGGATAATACCATCTTTGACCCATTGTTCTGCTTGTGATTTGACACGTCCATCAGTAAACACATATTCACTGATAGAGTTAGGACGATACTTTTCTACCCAAAGTTGATTTTTCATTTTCTTAACATTTCAAGTGTAATAACGTGTGCGATACCCTGACCCAAGTCTTGATCAGAATTAATAATGTGCAATGCATTATCGTGCCTATCAGTTTTTTCATTATACGTTGAATACTCTAATACATAACCACCATTAGCTTGGTGAATAGTAAAGCTCATACCTCTGCTGTCAAGTGATCTACCTCGACTAATAAGACTGTTCTTTGCTGAGGGTCTTGTCTCTGCAATGTCTTGTGGAAATATAAAGTTGTGTAGTTTTTGTCTAATCCAGTTTATCATATAAATCCATTTACTTGTTTAAATTTTTCATATTGACTTGATACATCAGTTTTTTCAAAGTTTAACCATTCACATAGTTTATCAAATTCACTTAAGAATGTACCTTCTACAAAGTGACTAATATCAAAATCATACACGCCTTCTATTATATCATTATTTTTAATATAGCTGTAAGTTATATTGGGTACTACCCTACATTTTTTAATATACATATCTCTTACAAGAAGGTTGTATTTAAAAGGTATAGTTATTTTAATATGTCTAGCTTCAGGGATATGCTGTTTAATTAATTCAGTTTTTTTAGGTAGACATGTTCTATGAATGTGGTACAAATTAGAATTGAAAAACTCTTCGGGAGGATTCCAATTTTTCTCAAGGTATATTTTTTGCATTTCAGTTGGTAAGTTAGACCATTCGTTTATTTTTGTTCCTGAATGAAAATCATTAAACCATTGTTTTATTTTATGATGTGCGGCACCAAACTCATCAAAGAAAATATCCTTCTTGTTTTGTGTGAAAACACTATTACTATATGATAAACAATGTAATAGAAAAGATCCAAAACTTCCCGGTAAAAAATGTATGAATACTATTCTATTACTACCCTCAAGCATTAATACACCTTATCACTCATTGTTTCATCTTCCATAGGTTCATCTGATATCAGTAGTATATCATTAACGTCAACTTTACGCAATGTTTCTTCACCCAATGGAGTTTCTACAGTGATACCACGAGTCCAACGACCGTGACTTATAAGAATGTATTTACCAATCTGTAGTTCAGGATCTACTACATCGGGTCCTAACCCATAAATCTTTGCCCAACGAGGGCGAATACCAGAACTTTTCTTGTCATCGTCTAATAGAATAATACCACCTGCTGTGATACGCTGGTCAAAACTCATTTCTGACACAATAATATCTTTGTGCAAAAATGTTAGTTTATCTACTTTAGTGGGACTGAACGCTGGCGTTGAGTAATCGCTCATTTTTTACCTTTGCTAAGTTCTTCTGCTTTAATCTTTTCAATTTCTAAATCATCTTCAAATGATTCTTCTAATTCTAATTCTGCTGTAGTAAGTTCTTCTTTAATTTCTGGATCAGATATTATGGGGGTAGAAGGTGTTGGTTTATTTCTCACTGCATTTGCCGATTTATTTCCAACTGTATTAGCATACGATTGATTTACTTTTGCAGTAACTGGTCTGGTAACCCTGCCTAGTGAATCAATTGTGTCTCCACGTGCATTCACTTTCATGTTGCCTACTGCCCTAGTATTTTCATTTTTGGCTAATAGAGCACCCATATCTACATTCTTTCCCATTGCTGATCTGTAACTTTTCATAATATTTTCCTTATTTTAAAAACTCATCTATAGATAAGTCATAGTAACAACTATTTATGCGGTGAATTCCAAGCAAAAACAATACAAAACTTGCTACACTTGACCCTCTACCGACACCCCATAGTATATTATTTTCACGCATAGTGTCAACTAGATATTTTAAATAACGCAATAACACAAACATATCTCGTTCTTGGAACAGTATTAATTCTTCTCCTGCTCGTTGTAATTCTGCTTCTCCCTGACATTGATTCAACACATATTGTGCAATGTCCATCGTTTTGTATTGTTCAGGCATTAACCAGTTTGATTGCATTTGATTGTCAAACTGTTCTATTGTCATGTCTAACCTATTGTATTGAATAAGTTCAGGAGTATTTTCTAATTGAAGTACTTCGTCAAATTTGATTTCATTCTCTACCAATGCACGTTTAATGATACGTGTAGGATCCTGCAAATATAGCAGACATAGTTCCATTTCATTGTAGATTTGTTGACCATAGATATCAGTTCGCATTGTGTAATGATACACTATTTAACAAGGGAAGTCAAATCATTTGGATCTGATTTCGCCCTCTTTTTGCACACTGATGTTTGATTTGATGTTTTGCTTCTTAAACATCTCATCCATTTGTTTGCTATACTCAGTACGATAGCTTTCAAGTACCATTTGAAGTTGATGGATCATTTGCCCATTTTGCATACGATAAGCAAAGGTTAACTTTTTAGTTAACTCTGAGATTGTGTTAGACAAGTCTTCCATAGACTTGTCAGATAGGTCATTGATAAAAGGATGTTGCATCCAAGTTATTTATCAATTCAAACTATACCACACTAAGTTTCCTGTACAGAAAAACTCGTTAGTAGATGTTGCGTTCTGCTGATATGCAATATTGGCACCCAAACTATTAATCTGTGCACCAGTAGGAGGATAAACATACAATGGAACAGCACCGTCGTTTCTAACCAGAACACGCATACCAACTGTAGAATTTGCACTGATTGGCGCTGGAAGTTTAACACCATAATTACTACTAGACACCGTACTTACTACGTTAAATCCATTTGCTAATACTGTAGCATTGCCTTGAACTGTACCATTTGCAGTAATACTATTAGTTACGCCGGATACTATGTAGGTGCTAGATATCAAATTAGAAGCAGATACATTACCATTTGCTGTTATTGTAGTAATACCAGATAACGCTCCGGCAAATACACCGTTTGTTGTACTGATGTTACCTACTATTGCATTACCACTAGTACTCAATGTACCTGTAATATTTGCACCTGTGGATGTTGCAGTCAATCTAGCAGTTGCATTACCTGCAACATACATTGTTATATTGCCACCACTAGTAATAGCAATATTACTTGTACCATTTTTATATAACGGTGCAGTTACACTACCCGCTGTAGTAGTATAGTTATTTGCTACAATGTTTCCAGCAGTTGTTAAGTTGCCAACTGTTGTATTACCAGTTGCACTTAAATTTCCTGTGACAGCAATACTATTAGTAGATTTGTCAAATGTGAATCCTGCAACACCATTCAATGTTCCTGCATCATTGAATTGAACATAAGTATTAATGCCGCCCGGTGCCGCATTTGATGAAACAGTTCCAGCAGACCATGCTAAATTACCAGTGCCATCAGTTTGTAAAAACTGTCCACTACCACCGCCTGTAATTTTTATCTGCGAGTTAGCAAAACTAGCAACATTGCTTACTGTGATATTGGTAGCCGCTATGTTTCCTGTTACAGTACCGGCATTTATTGTAGCTACTGTAGTAGTACCAAATACATTGGCATTTCCGTATACAACCAAATCGCCACTAATAGCAGAGCCATCTTCAGCACTACCAAAAGGCTTTAACGGTACCGATTTCCATATTTCTGTACCAGCTGTTATTTCTACTGTCATGTTTCCATTGGCAGTTGTTAATGGCAACTTTTGTCCTGATAAACCATTGTACAGTGTAGATGATAACGAAATGTCAGTACCATTTGTAATGTTAGCTACATAATATATTGTGTTCGTTGTAACTCCACCAAATACATTGCCAGAGAATGTGATAGGTGAATTATTTGTAATGTTGCCTGTACTACTAGTTAATGTAACTGTATAATCAGTTACAGTAGTTACATTCATAGATCCGTTTTCACTTATCAAAGCTACAGGTGCACCCCCGGGATTGTTTGCACAAACAGTGAATGCAGTGCCATTTGCAATGCTCTGAACATAGTAATCAGTGCTAGGAGTTAATCCTCCCATGATACCATTGTAATCTACACTACATAAACCAGTATCATTTGACAATGAAATATTATTTCCACCAAATGTTGTACTTACTGTGATGTTTGAATTTCCAGGATATACATTGGTAATGTAATATGCTGTTGATGGTACAAGACCACCAAACACAGCGCCCGAAGTAGCCGCAAATGCAATGCGTCCACCCACAATCATGTTTGCAGTAGTTGAAACAGTTATTGTATTTGCAGTTAAGTAAGTTTGTGTTGCTGAAGTATTAGATAAAGTGCCAGAAAATGCAACAGGATAACCAACAACAAATCCACTAGTACTTGAAACAGTAATTGTGTTACCTGAACTAGATGTATTTGTTCCGGTTACGGTAGTTATTACTTCATTAGTATTTGATGCATACTTGTTCATAACAGTTCCGTCATACGCACCAGTACTTGCATACAAATAACTGATAGGAGAAACATACATTGTTCCAGTAGCAGTTATTAAATTAGTTAATTGGCTCGGGCCAGCATATGTGCCAGGCATAGTTGAAATTGTAAATGTAGTTGAACTTAGAATAGAGCGTACATAATATGTACCACCACCTAATATACCACCAAATGTTATACCAGTGAATACGACTGGCATATCTAAATAGAAGCCTAATGTGCTATCACATGTAATAAAATCATACGTGCCATTAGTTGCAGTGCATGTAGCAAATGCAATTGATGTTGCAGGATCCATAGAGAATGTACCTACTACATCACCTTGTTCGCCAACTGGACTAGGTGTACGTTGCTTTAACTGTGTGCTTTGTCTTGGTTGATTATATGGTTCAATTGTAATTGAGTCACCGCAATCTAATGTACTGAAACGATAATCTAATCGATTAACATCGTATGGTATGGTTAGTGTGGGAATGCCGCTAACATTGGCATAGTTTTCAATTGTTTCTATTCCCGATGTACCATTAATATTAACTTGTGATGGCAAAGCAATTACTGCCAAGTTATTAGCTATGTTTAATTGTACTTCAACATTACTTTGAGTACCTCTTGGCGCCCAGCCTGTAAATTGAATTGTAGTATTGCCATTGATAGTACCGGTTTGCACATCGCCCAAACCTGCGTTAATTATAAGAGTGCCGGAAATAGCATTACCTAAGTTAAAAGTACTTGCTCTAAATCCTCTAGTAACAGCATTGCTAATTAATGTATTAGCCATGTCATTATTTAATGTGGTTCCTGTCAATGCTTGCTTTAAGACAGCATTATTTTGTAAATCTGTAATCTCTGTAGCCGCAACATTCAAATCAGTTTTGATGGCAGCAAAGTTATCTCTAAAGCCCTGTGAACTATTATTGATACCCGGTACTGGATAGTTTACATTGATTCCGTTTGTATTGATTGCACTTGTCATAATTATTTGTTCCGTCTAGTATTTAGTATTGTGTTTGATTCGGTAAAATTGTTTGTCTAGGAAATAACACATAGAAATCTCTACTATCTAATGGATCTGGCGCTGGGGTAGCACTAGGTAAACCTGTCCAAGCTGCCGGGTCAGTGTGATTATCATAATTATAAGTAGCACTCTTATCTACACTGAATCTATCAATTTGGAAATTAATTAAATTCAATGTATAAACATTACCAACTGGGTCAAGCCATAGTGTTTCAATATTGTTCTTTACTGTCTCTGCATATCCCGGTTTAGTATAGCAAATTACCCATGCTTGAATATAACCCAATGTGCTACCATTTATTTGTTGGCTTGTCATCCACTGCGGTAACAATCTACTATCATATTCTTGTCCAACAACTTGTGCTACACGATTACGCATATTGTATAAACTGTTTGGATACAGAACTTGTGCATAACCGGGGGTTAAACTAGTATAATATTGTTGTCCTAATAATTCTTCCCAACTAGTAAAAATCTCATTATTACTTGTATACCATGGGCCTAATCCCAAATCTATTGCTCTTGGCCAAAGAATTTGACTTTGTATACTCACTCCTTGAGGATTAACTAAGTTGTCAATCACTTCACTATATACAACTTCATATATAATATCTCCTGCACTATTTCTTGCTACAGCAGTTTTTAATTCCCCTAAAGTAATATTTCTCCAATAATGATTTCTTGTAACTGCTTGTAAGTATTGTTGTATGTCACTCGCATATATACCATATGCATGTTCATATATAACACTTGTTGCTTTACCAAAGTATTGATCATCTGGTCTATACAAAGTATCAGTAGGTATAATTGTATCGCTACCCAACAACTCACGCAATATCAATCTATCATTTATAGGTGGTGCAGCCTTTATATATAATGTATCAGTTGGTTGATTAAACTCTTGTAATACACTAATTGTAAAGGTTTTACTAGAAATAACTGTGGGATAAATTGTAGAATAGGCTTGTATGGTAAAGGTATAATTTGAAATATCACCTAGTTCTAAATATTTGTCAGTTGGTTGATCTGCTACTCTTCCAATTATTTCTCCATTACTTGCAATTGATAAGTTAGGAGGTAACGTTCCAGATGTTAATCTGTAACTTAAACCAACATCACTACTTGCTCTTACAAAGAGTGTACTAATATTGCCGTTATATAGTTGACCCAATGCACTATCAGTAATCCAAGTAATGTTACCTGTAATATTCTTTTGTAATGCAAAATTAAAATTATAAAACGGGCTAGCATATTGCGGCGCATCAGACTTATAAACACCTACGCTAAAGTTATAATTACTAATTCCAGTTGACGCTAATGAAGGTGTGCCAGTGATCCATCCAGTGTTCACATCACCTGTTAATCCGGCAGGTAAATTAGAATATATGTATTTGATTGGGTTACTGTCAAAATCATGTCCTATCATTTTAAATGCAAAATATTCGCCGCTTTGAAAACTACCCATATTAGCAAATTGAGTAGGTGCTACTGGCGGCAATATATAATATCCATAGTATGGATCGTTATCATTTATGATAAATGTAGGTGGTCTAGCATTGTAAAGTACAGGAATTCTACTATTATTGGGTTTTCCTGGTCCTCCTTGATTGACAGGAACATTTTGATTAACTACAGTAATTGAAAAATTTCCCAAATCAGAACCCAATGGGCTAGACAATTCAAGCGTAAATGTATATGTCCTAATTGTAGGATTACCAGTAGACACCGGTGGTAAAGTTACTGTCATTAAACCTGCGCCATTGTTTATTAAATACGTGGGGCCGTTTTGTGTAGCAGTAATTGTAAAAGTAGTTGAATTCAATATTGATTTAACATAATATGTTATACCAGTATTGACACCACCAAAGGTTGTTCCTGTAAAATTAACCGGGCGACCAACACTAAAGCCGGCAGTAGAAGAAACTACTAGTGTATTGTTACTACTTACGGTTTCTGAAGCATTGGCAATAACTGATGGTTGCGTAATAGTAACTATAGGTGGATTAGCATATCCCCGAATAACTCCCAATAAATCAATTTCTAAACCAGGGGGCAATGAGCCTTCTCTTACTTGAATGATAACAGGATTGTCTGTTTTTGGATTAGAGTACGCAATAGAAGATTGTATCCATATACTATCTTGTGTTGTTAATAGACTGCCGTTGGGTGTGAGAAATTGAGGGATAGCAGTACCGGTAATAGTCATACTAAAAGTTCTATCTCTCAAGTTTCCTAAATTATCAGTAACACGTACTGTAAAAGTTGAAGTTACATTTGATACTACGATTGTTGGTGTACCCGATAATAAACCATGTATATCAATTAAAATGCCACTAGGCAATGTTCCACTTATTAACGCATATGTAACTGATGTCGCCGGCGCCACTGCACTAGCACTCAATTGAAATAGTGATGTTAATGTCGCAGGAAAACTACCTATTGATCCTGCAGGAGTATTCCAAATTGGTTGTGCCATATTAATGCGTACCTAATAATTTCAATGCTAAATGATAGTGATGCTCTCTATCGGCTAATCCAATGGTTCCGCCGTTAATACGTTTAGTCAATGTAACAAAATCATTACGATCACAATATTGATTTAAGTTGTTATTGTCCCAAAACCAACCCGCACTTGCTACAGCACCGTTTGGTGTCTCTAAATATGCAATTGTATCTTCAATACTCATACCCAAATCATTAGCAAATTTAGTATAGTTAGCTCGACCTGTTAATTGAATTAATCCTCGACCACAAAAACGGTACCCATCACCCGAAGACTCATCACCGTTATTCATACGATTAGCATAAACACGATTGGCAATCTTTTCAGGTTTACGCTCGTACTGCTTTGCTAATTCTTCTGTAGGAAAATATTTTTTAAAAGTACCCATCAATCCTTTAGCACTGTAGTTTAAGTTTTCTTTAACAGCAGTAAATCCACCAGACTCATGTGCTATTTGTGCTAAGAATCCTGCAACACGATTTAAATTATCAAACATATCGTAATATTGTGCGGCTGTATTTAACGGCTCAATATAACCTTCTAACAAAGATCGTTTTGTTTTTGGACATAATGCCTGTAATAATTCTATTGTTATCATTTGTTCTCCTTATGAGTAAGTGGCTGCTAATCTTGACCCTGCACTTAATGTAAAGTTACCAGTCATGGTGCCTGCTGTTGTGTTTGAGCCAGTAGTTACTGTACCCACTGTTAGAGTACCTGTTCCTACGGAAACATTACCGGCTGTTACATTTCCGGTTGCAGTTAATGTAGTATATACACCGGTAGTTGCACCTATATTACCTACGTTAGCATTACCACTTACACTCAATGATGCTAGTGTTCCTACAGCAGTTATATTAGTCTGTGATGCAGTAGATATTGTACCAACAATGTTTGTTGCACCTATATTACCTACGTTAGCATTACCACTTACACTCAATGATGCTAGTGTTCCTACAGCAGTAACATTGGGTTGACTTGCTGTTGCCAGAGTACCTGTTAATAATGTACCACTGATATTACCACCAGTAATGTTACCAGTTGCGGTAATCACACCGCCTGTACCAATGTTACCAATATTAGCATTAGCACTAATGCTCAATGAAGTCATTGATACTAAGTTACTTGAATTATTAAATGTGAATGCAGATGAACCACCTAATACACCTGCATTATTATATTGAACTTGTGTATTTGAGCCACCGATAGTGGCTGCCGGGCCAGCTGGGCCAACATTACCACCACCTGAAGATACAGCGGCATAACCTGCTTGTGCGCTATCAAATATTACAGTACAATGAGTTGTGTTATTGAATGTAACAGTTGGATAATTATATCTACCTGTAAAACTATTACCAGTACTGTCAACAACTTGAATGTTAACATATTGATAACCTAAATTGTGATTGATTACCCAAGTTGTTGTCGGAGTTACTTGTGTATAAGTAAATGCCCCTGCAACAGTTGAACTAGATGTTGCCCAAGTTAAATTACCTGATCCATCAGTTTGTAAGAAGTAGTTTGCAGTGCCACCTGTAATCTTTAAATTAGCAACAGCACCTAAACTTACATTTGCTCCACTCAGTGCTACATTACCTGTAGCTATTAATTGTGCGGTACCTAAGTTACCTACGTTAGCGTTACCTGTAGCAGTAATCAATCCACCAGTTGTTAAGTTACCACCAGTCACATTACCAGTGACACTTAGTGAACTTAGTGTTCCTAAACTTGTAATGTTTGGTTGTGCATTTGTTGTGACAGTACCTGCAGTATTTGCACTAGATACTGCACCCGTTACGTTGGCACCTTGTATATTTGATAAGTTATTACCCGCACCATAATGATTACCGGTAATGTTAGCACTATTAATGTTTCCGATTGAACTTAAACTTGTTAATGTTCCTAAGCTTGTAATGTTTGGTTGAGCATTAGTATATACTGTACTAGATATTAACGAATTACCTACTTGACCTGTAACATTTGCACCAGCAATACCTGTTAACGCTTGTCCATTACCAATAATATTACCAACTGAAACATTACCTGTTGTAGTGATTGTGTTACTGCCATAACTAGCAAGGAATGTTGCTACATTGCTATTGTCATAAGTTACAGGTGATGCCGCAAATACGCCATTACCATATAATATCTGTGATGCATTGCCATTTATGTTAATAGATGCAATATTACCTGCGCCTGACACATTTACTAATGCTACTGAGTTAGCAATGTTAGCGTAAGAAACTTGTCCGGTAATACTTGCACCAGTTAATGAAGTTAATGATGAACCGTTACCCGAAATATTCGTGAACACACCGTTAGTTGCACCAATGTTACCTACATTGGCATTACCTGATACAGATAGAGAAGTTAATGTACCTGTACTTGTAATGTTTGGTTGAGCATTTGTTGTAACAGTACCTGCAGTATTTGCACTTGACACTGTACCACTTACATTAGCTCCTGCTACCGCATTAGCTGTTGTAGCAAATGAAACTGCACCGGTTACATTACCACCAGTTATTGATGTTAGTGCTGATCCATTACCACTTACATTAGTGAAGACGCCATTTGTCGCGCCAATATTAGCTACGTTGGCATTACCACTAGCACTTAGTGTACCTGCGACATTTATACCTGTACCTGTAATATTTGCTACAGTATTTCCTGCGGAAGCAATGACAACATTACCATTAGTAGTAGGAACAGTTACACTAGATGTACCGTTAGCAACACCTGTACCACTTGGCAAACCCGATAACTGACTACCGTTACCTAAAATATATGCACCGGTAATGTTACCCGATGCAGTGATATTTCCTCCGGTACCTAAATTACCACCGTTGACATCTCCGGAAGCAACTATATTACCTGTACCTAAATTGCCTACATTAGCATTACCAGTTAGACTTACTGTAGTACCAGTAATATTCGTTGCTGATAGTGTATTAGTTGTTTTGTTAAATGTAAAATTAGCACTTGCACCCAAGTTACCACTAGTATCTTTAAATTGTACTTCTGTGGTATTTCCTGCAATAGGTGAACCAATATATGTTGTCCAGTTAAGGTTCCCTGAACCATCAGTTGCAAGTACTTGACCGTTCGTTCCACCGGTGATATGAACAATGGTATTACTTCCCAATGACACATTTGTTGAATTGGTAAAATCAATTATGCCATTACTTGTTAAACTAGATAAATTACCAATACTTGTAATGTTTGGTTGAGAATTCGTTGTTACAGTACCTGCAGTATTTGCACTACCACTAGTGGCTACACTTAAATTAGCAACTTGTGTAGTAGATGACACTATGAATGGAGCAGTGCCTGTTGCTATGTTTGAAATTAATTGCGGTGTTGTTATATTAGTACTTGCGTTTAATGTGCCATTGACAATGACTCCACTGCCAGTAGCAATAAACACATCGGCATTACCATTAACGCCCATTGTAATATTACCGTTTGAGTTAGTAATATCAACATTACTATTGCCATTAACGATACTATCAACTACAATATTACCGGCTGTTAAATTACCCGTAACAGATACATTACCTAATGTAGCATTACCGATAACAGATAGCAACCCACCTGTTATTAAGTTAGCACCGGTAATGTTCCCGGTTGCAGTAATTATACTTGTGCCAATATTACCTATGTTTGCATTACCTGACACAGAAATAGATGTTAGTGTACCCGTACTTGTAACATTTGGCTGTGCGTTTGTTGTTAAAGAACCAGCTAGTGTTGTTGCTACTACGTCTATTGCACCAATGTTACCAACATTTGCATTACCCGTTGCACTTAATGTTGTTGCATATAAACCCGTAGTACCAACATTGCCAACATTTGCATTACCCGTAACAGATAACAATCCACCTGTTACTAAATTAGCACCGGTGATATTACCGATTGCTGTTATTATACTTGTGCCAATGTTACCTATGTTTGCATTACCCGTAACAGATAACAATCCACCTGTTACTAAATTAGCACCGGTGATATTACCGATTGCTGTTATTATACTTGTGCCAATGTTACCTATGTTTGCATTACCTGATACAGATATGCCTGTCAATGTGCCAACACTAGTTATATTTGATTGTGATGCATTCACCACATCGCCGGCGTATGCGGCATAGTTTGAGTTTGCGGCAGTGCCAGTTATATTTGCGGCTTGAATATTGCTTAAATTGTTACCTGATCCAATGAAGTAATTAGCTGTTACTGCATTTCCCAAATTAGCATTACCTGAGGTTAAATTACCGGAAACACTAACAGATGTTAATGTGCCTACACTTGTAATATTTGGTTGAGCATTTGTTGACACTGTGCCCGCAGTTGTTGCAAGAGCGACTGTTCCCGTAACATTAGCACCTTGGATATTACTTAAATTATTACCTGATCCAATAAAGTAATTGGCTGCTACTACATTTCCTAAACTAACATTTCCACCTACTGATAAATTACCACCTACATTTGCGTCGCCCGATAGTACTATATTTCCAATAGAGAATGTATTGGGGACAACCACATACAGTACTTGAGTAGATGAGGTGTAAACCGCAGAACTAGCTAAGACTGATAAACTAGTGCCGAATATTAAATTAGGTGATTGGACTGTGACATTTGCAATGTTTGCACTTACTACTACATTTCCGGTAGGGCTATTAACAGTGATGCCGGCACCTTGGGATCTATTAACTGAATTTACAGACGCACTAGTAAGACCACTATATACTTCATCAAAGTTATCTTGTACTTTTTGGAATGCGGATCTTATCGCATCTGCTGATGGATCATCAGGAAACGCCCCGAAGTCAATATTTTTTTGGCTCATATCTATTCTACCTTATTTAGTATTTATCGTTTTAATATAAACACATAGCCAAAAAAATACCCGACTATTGCCGGGTACTTTTGTGCAGAACTAATTATTTAAGTCCAGCTAATTTTTTCCATTGTGCAACTGCATCACTTGAATATTCAACCGATTCGTTAATATCTGTTGTTTTACGAGCAACTTGTCTACCCAATTGGCTTGCAATAACAGGAATAGTTGTTTGACCAGTTTGCTTACGCTTGTTTAAACCTCCACTGATAACATTCATCATAAAATCAATATCAGTTTCAAATGCCGTATCAGAAGCAGATTTACCTGGACCCGCATCATTTGCCCACTCGTCTATCTTTTTCTTGTCTTTCTTGTCATCGTACTCAATGTCTTTTTTGACTTTTTTGCCAGCTTCTTCAGCTTTGTCATCATCTTTACCTTTATGACCTTCGTCATATTCGATATCTTTGGCGACTTTCTTAGCGGCTTTTTCAGCTTTGTCATCTTTTTCGCTAGTTGATTCTTCAGATAACATTGCTAGCTTTTTGTAAAGACTAAAGAAACTTGATTCTGACACGGTGTCACATTTACAAGGGTCGCAATCACATTTTTTACATTTACCTTCAGTCATTTTTTCTTTACCGGCTTCTTCACCTGTTTCATCTTCAGCTTCAGAAACGATAGGCTCTTCTGGTTCTTCACTAGCTTCTGGTCCGCCTGCGCCTTCATCAACATCATCCTTTGGATTATATTCAGCGGCCGCTTGATTAGTTTGTGTAGTATCTGCAATTTCCGCATTTGTATTATCAGCGCCACTATCCGGTGGATTGTCTTCAGCCATTTGATAAGTCATTTGATCTTCTGATTCAACTTCATCAACCATTTCTTTATCATCACATCCACATGACTCATACGCCATACCACATTCATTACAACCTTCTTCATGAGCATGACCATGTTCTTCACTACCTACTTCATCAGCATAGTCTCCGTTACCAGCTTCACCGCCTGCAACTTTCTTAATCAATGCCATCATACCATCATGGTCACCAACAACATCTAAACCACCGTGTTGTGGTTGTCCGCCTTGTGGGGCACCGTAGCCGCCGTTGTCATCGCCACCAAACAAGCCTAAGCCTGCTGATTTGATTATACCTAACAATTGGTCAGCTTCACCGTCTTGTGCTGACACACTTACTGAATCAGGTGCACCTTGTTGACCTTTGCTGATAGAAACAGTCATACCTTCAGCAACATCTGCTTTAGATTCTAGCAATGCATTTAATTCTTTATCCCATGCTTCAAAAGCAAATGGACTTTCTAATACTTCTTTATCTTTAAAAGTTTGACCAAAAGCTTTGAATGTATCTCCTGGAGTTTTGATAGCCTGTTGCTTCATGTAAGAAGTTTTATCCATTTCATACATATCGTCTTCCATAGCAGGCTCACGCATAGCTTGATCTGCCATGCCAGGTAATGTTGCTGGTGGATTTGTCTCACCAACATAACCTTGAATTGGCATTTGACCATAGCATTCATCTAGACCTTCTTTGTAGCCTTCATGATAGTGTCTTGATTCTTCCATATCGTCATATGAACAATTGTACCCTTGTTTACCAAGAGCATGTGCCTTACCTGTGTGACGTGCGGCTTTTAATCTTGTATTCATACCTTCTTTCACTTTCTTTTTCTTAGACAATTCTTTGAAATCTTTAGCATCTAGCTTACCTTTTGGTTCTGCTACATCTAATTTATCTTGTTTGCCCGGTAAGTCTTTAGCTTCAAATTGCTGACTACGACCAGCACCTAATCCTGCGCCCATGTCACCATCATGTGTTGGCATTTCAGCTTCTTTAATTTTTTTCATTTGTGAACCAGCAATTCTTGTTGCGGCTTCTTTACCGTACTTAGGTGTTAGTTTACGAACTAGTGCATCAAAGCCCGTAGTAGCATTGTTGTGCTTACCGATATCGCCTTCTGCCATTTCTTGGTCAGGCATTAGTGTCATTTCACCCTTGCCAATAGATTGTTTAATCTGATTAGCTAATTGTGGATTGTCAACTGTACCTAATGTCTTATCACCTTGAGCAATAACTTGCGTTTGCTTCTGTGGCTGACCTGCTACTTGCTGTGGCTGACCGGGTTGTGTTGTTTGACCAGGTTGTCCTGGCTGTCCAGGTTTCTTAGGCATTTGACTTGCTGGTTTAATTTGAATCTGGTCAGCTTCATTCAATGCAATTTCTAATTGGTCTAAATATTCTTTCAAACTGTGTTTAGTAGTTTTCTTTTTGTCGTGTTTTGGTAGCTTAACATCTTTGCCTTGGTTAACACCAAATGCACTGAAGTCATAGTTCTTAACTTTACCTGTCTCATCAGCACCTTTCTTAGGACGGCCGCGCCCTTTTTTTGGTGCATCTTTCTTTTCTTCTGCGTCTTTATTGATTTTGCCAATTTTGTGACCATACTGGTCACGAACATCTTCTTTGCCGTAACTTGTACCATAAGTACCTTTGTGTACTGTTGTACCTTCTGCTTCGTTCAACTGGTCTAGTTGTGATATTAAACTTTTGAAATCCATTTTATGTTCCTTTAATTATTTACTTGCGCCAGTTGCAGGCTTTGCAGGTCGCTTGATTGTGCTCATTGGGCTTTTAATTCCTCTTGGATCATTATCCAAGTATGGCTTGAACGGATCAAACGCATCAGGAGTTTGTTTACCTGCATAAGGTATATCAATTTTAGAATTTTTTGCTTGTGACTGTATAGACTTCAAATATGAATCGCTATAATTTTTACTTGCTTCTTTAGCACCCGGTTGTTCTTCTAATTCAGGGTGTAATAGTAATGGATTGTGATCCATTTCATTAGCATAGCCTACCTGTTCATTATCAATGCTATCATCAAAATCAGTACCAACAACACGAACCATATCAACTTGATAACCTAACAATTGAGCAATCTGCTGAATCATTGGCTCAGTCGCTGGATAGCGAAATTCTGCTTTTAAAATTGTAACACTTTGATTACTCAAATTAGGAAATCCAAATGGTGATTTCTGTATTGGCGTGCTAGTAGGTTCACTAATTTTAACTGGGTCAAATTTATTCAAGTTATATTTAAACAACTCAAGGAAGTTCTTGTCGACCTCTCCGGCAATTTTAATAGTGTAGTTGTAAGTGTGAACACTCTCTACAATGTAATGTTTAAGGCTCTTCATTTCTTATTCCTATATTCAGTATTTATCATTTATCGTCTGTTTTAGCAGCCAACATCTTAAGCAGTTCATTGCGGTCTAGACTCTTGCCCTCGCCTAACGGAGTAGCTTCAATTTCTTCAGTTTTTCCAGCAATTTTTTGATCTAGACCAGCTTTTTTAAGCTGTAAATCAAGCATTTTTAATTTTTTATTAATCTTTGCTGTTTTAGCTGTAATAGCATGGCCTAACATTGTTCCCGCACTATTGAATATTTCACTAGCAAAACGACTGTCAACTTGCATACCCAAATCCATTAAGTCTTTGTAGCTTGAGGTAGCCATACTTGCTAATTCATCCATCTCATTATCAGCCACCTCTAATCCTCTTACCTGGGGTAATGCGTTCTCAATCTTCTCTAATGTATTAAGTGCTTCACTGGTTATTTCTTCAGCATTTTCTGGCATGGAAAGAGTCAATCCTCTATCATTGTTTTCAGGAAGATCAAAAAGTTCTTGCAATTTTTTTGTCATAAAAGTATTTATTTACTTTCTTTTACCGTTGTAGAAAAGGTCATCTTCAGTTATTACCCTAAAGGTATAGCCCTGACTTTTACAATATGCCATTGCAGAATGCCACTTAGCATGATTTATTGCTACTACCATTTTGTCTTTGGCATTGGCAACTTTACTCTCAATGATGCTTTGTTTCTTAGGCTTAATCTCAACTACTTCTGCTATTTGCTTGCCAAACTTGTTTTGATAAACTACAAAAAAGTCAGGTATGTAATTCTTTGCTTGTCCTGTAAAAGGATTACGATATGGTATACTTATTGCTTCACTAGCCCAATACAACACACTGTTGTTGTTATCACAGAAATTCATAAATGTAAGTTCCCAACCACTACGATATCTAGGAGTATGTTTACCTACATATTTTTGAGGATTTTTAGGAGTAAACGACCCCTGTGCATACTTTGCCATTACAATACAATGTTTCTAGCAACTGATTCATTGGGTTGGGGCACAGTACCAAAACCATAGATTGCAGTTTTACTTTTAAAACTGTTTAAATAATAAGCAATGACTGTGTTAGTTTCAAGTTGTGTTTTACCTTGAATATAACTTAATAACTCTAGTACAGGGATTTGTGTTTCTTGCGATATTCTAAACAAATATACTGTAAAGTTACCTGCTATTTGTACTGAATCACATGTACTTTTAAAGTATGAAAATACAATATCATACTCGCTGGAATTGATAATTAAGTTGAATCCATAGAATTCATCAAAAATTTTAACTGTTTGGTCTAATTGTGATCGTGAATCGATAATTTGTGCCATATAAATCTCCGTAGAGTATTTATACTATTAAGCTTGACCAGAACCGATACCAGTTACAATTGAGCCACCTAATACACGACTAATATTTTGCCCGGGTGTAGTTTGTACACCCGCGTTCGGCACACTGTTATTGATACCAGTACCGGTAGTATTACCTGTAGATATAATTTGCGCCGGCGCGCCTAATCCTAAATTAGGTGCTCCTGCGGTGTTGTTAGGGCTTGATCCATAACCGGGATAGTATGTATTAGTTCTTACTGCTCCGGGCAACTGTTGTTGTACTGTTGTTGCTAATAATGAATTCAAGTCTTGCACAGCTACTTGTTTTAAATTCTTATTTTTAAATGTATTATATGTTGTGCCTGCTGTACGAATAGCACCTAATATATTGCCATTTGATAAATCATTGATAAATCCGCCGGCGGCATCTACTAAGCCACCTTGTCCCAAGATACTAGAATTAGAACCAAGTCTGTTGATAGGACTAGGTGTTCTATCATAGTTTGTTTCTATACCAAATCCAGTAACTATATTACTAGGTGAACGACCGTCAATAGCGCCTTCGGCATATTTTACTGTTTCATAATCAATAGTCATTGTGTTTGCCATTGTGCCATTGCCTTGGGCATAATCATATGTATCATGGTTGAATGCAGTAATAACAGGATTAATTAAAGTATATTGCATAAAATTATGTTGATTTATTCCATAAATTTGAATACTCTTAAAGAATGGAATCTTACTTATGCCTTGATTTGATTGACTAGTTGTACCTGATTGTTGACTAGTTTCACCAATGTAACCCCAGTCTTCATCTCCGGAAATATCACCATCATATAAATTTCTTCTATTGAAATTTATTGAACCAGTATTGTTACCATTGGTAGTTTGTCTACCTGAAGTAGATGTAACTGGTTTATCTGCATCTTTAAAATAATATGTGTAGTAGTTATACCACATGTCATTTACTAAGTTACCCCTATCATCATGAAATGCAATATTTATAGGTTGATATTTAATTTTAGTCTGAACTAGTCGTTTTCTATTATACTGATTTAATGTAGCTGTATCAATTGTATACTTAGGTAAATCGATTGTCTTTACAGTCAAGCCAAAATTGGCACCCTGCGCTATACCTTTAGCATAGACAGCAGGGTTTATTTCAAAGTATACGTGAAATAAGAACTTTAATTTAGGAGCGTACTGGTAAGAGTTAGTCCTAAATGTTTTTGCGGCATGAGTGTAATCTCTTACATAATCGTTGCCGAAGAATCCTTTGGCAGTATCTGTTAAGAGATTTTGAAAAAATCCACTCATTTAATAACTCAAATGTTACTATTAAGCTTGACCAGAACCGATACCAGTTACGATTGAACCACCTAATACACGACCGATGTTTGTACCAACACCTGAAGTTAATGGTGACTGAACTGCATTATCATATCTGATTGTCATAGCAATTTGTACTACTTCGTTTGTACCATAGTTTAAGTTATTATAGTTTGCTTGTTGCAAGAAGCAACCATAGCATTCCCAAGTTTCTAATACTATTGGTGCGGCTGTACCGTTACCACCGTCTAGTACTTCAATATTTGTTTGGAACTTATAGTCTTGACCAGTTGCCGCAGATGCCTGCTCAACAAAGTCTAATTGTTTCTGTAATTGCTGTCCAACTAACTTAGATACTTGACCCTGTGCGTCATCTCTAACGTTAACTGTTAATGCTTGCCATTCATGACGACCAGCAAGATACAATGTTGAATTGTAAATTGGTATTGTAATTTCACCAAAACTAACTTGAGGACGTGTGATGTCTACAACTTGTTTAGTTAATTCAATAGTTTGACCAACACCAAAATTCAGAAAGTTAACTCTGAAACGGTATTGTAATTTGGGCATCAACAGGCCTTGGTTACCACCGGCATTATCGCTAGCTACGGTCATGTTGAACAATGATTGTGAGGCTGTTGCCATTTTTTAATCTCCTGTATACTTATTTATCTTTAATATTGATACCCCTTTCGGGGTATCATTTATACGTTACCTGCTATCTCACCTGTGTTTAAAATACGAACCGGGATATAGATGAATTCAGCAGCCTTAACTGGTTCAATTGCAACATCAATCCATAATTCACTTCTATCTATACGAGCCGGTGTATTGTTACTGTCGTCACAAATTACCAAATAGTCATATAGACCACGTTTAGCAACTAAATCAACCAACAATGTTTGTACAACACCTGCAATCTGATTGCGTGTTAATTGATCGTTAGGTTCGAATACGAACGGACGAGCCGCAATAGTCAACTGACGGCGTACATAGTTAATCAAACGTGCAACGTTAATTCTATCTAATGCACTTGAACTATCATAGCTGTTCTTGTTACCATAGTTTAGTAAGCCAACGCCAGTGAAGAATACCATTGGGTTAATTTGGTTAATGTATAGTACATCACGGATACCAATACGTGTCTTAATTGGTTGAAACTCACCTGTTGTGCGATTCAAATAACCAATGTTCAAGGCATTGTCAATATTACCACGGCGAGTACCAGCTGGGGCTAACCAAGGATAAGCCACTGTATCATTACGTAAGAATGTACGCAACATCATATGTGATGACGGTACAACTACTTGATTTCCACTTAAGTCATTTGTAATTCCGCTTGGATAGAATAGACCCAAGTAAGTATTGCGTGTGACTAAACCAGCTTCTCCTGTACTTGCGGCGCCAGCATCATTGTTAGCCCAAGCTTGAATGTCAGTTGCACTATCAGCTAATCCCAACGGAGTATCACCAATTATATAACCTGTCTCTCCTCTATCGTTGTTTAACACAACCATGTTAGGTTGTAGTTCTGGATAATTAGGAGTAGCCATCAAATTGAAATAATTATCTTCGTCACGGATTGCAGTGTTAGTGTCAATAGAAGCACGTAATGCCTGTACAACCATAGCACGTTGTGCGTTACGACCCATGTATGCTACGCCCTTAGTGTTGTTCCCACTTACTGATACCCAGGTATAACTGAATTCAGGTAAGTTATCAACGTTAGTTGGTGCAGCCGGATTATATGCACCTGCATTAGGATAATTTGCACTTGTAAAATAGTTTGTTCTAAATTGTTTTACATTATAACCAGATCGGCGTGTGTTAAACAACAACATACCTTGTGGATATAATGTTGCTGTTGGTACATCCAAATCAACATAATTGCTTGATAACAACGACTTGATTGTTGGAATAGGATCATCAACTGGGCTAATTGCACCAGAACTAGACCAACGTGCATCTTGGAATAGAACACCGTTTTGACTTGTTTGGTCAGTGGTGTCTAATAACACCCACTGATCGATCCCACTAATCTCTTGCCAACGATAAATGATTGGATATAATTCTAAATCGCCTGTGTCAACCCATAAATCACCATATACCAATGCAGTTCCATCACTTTGAACTGTTGGCGCAGTTGCCGCTATGATAGGACCATTTGGGTCAGTTGCAGGGCTACCGGTTGTTGATGGGTGGCCGTTACTATCATATGCTGTTGTGCGATATCCTACCCAAGTGCCAGCTTTTTGAACCATGATATCTACTTCATCAATAACAGAGTAGAACCAATTTGTGTTGTTAGCAGGATCTGCGACCGGCGCGCCCTCATTACTTGTATATGTAAATTCTACCCAGTTACTTAATTGAGTATCAAAACTATTAATAGATGCACCTGAATAATAAGATACGCCGGTAATAGCAGTACCTCCGCCCCCAATTTTAGTAACTACCAATTGTAAATCATTAGCAGGGCTGGTGCCATTCAAAACAGTTCCCGATATAGTAATAATATTACCCACTGCGTACCCGGTACCACCTGTATAAATTCCACTACTCACCCCTAAGTAATAAGCACCAAATCTTGAGTTAATATTAAAGGTAGCTCCTGTACCACTGCCACCGGTACATGCTACATTACTCCAACCAAATATTTTGTTAGGACCATATTTAACGCCGGAAGTTGTTCCAATTGTAAATCCTGCTTCTGCAATAACTCCATTACTGACATTAGATACAACATCACTTAAAATTATTTCACCACCTTCTGTGTGAGTTAACGTTATTGCACCGTCTGCTGATACACTGGCTATCGTGTATGGTGCACCGGATGCTGACCATGCTGTTACAAAGCCCGTAGCATTTGCACCGTTGGGAATAGTTACTACATATCCAGTTGATAAGCTTGTGCTTCCAGGAACACTAACTGATACATACAAAGTATATGGACCTACCCCAACACAATTCGTACTATTAAATACAGGACTTGTGTTATCACCTGTTATTATTGTTGCACCTGTAGAAATTCTTTCCCATAGATAATAAGGGGCAGATGACAATGTGCCATTGAAGTTATATTGACCATAAATTGTACCAGCTGGGATTAGGGCTCCGCCGGTTGAGTCGAGTGGTGCAGTCACTGCCCAGTCAGAATTAGCTTGACTTACATTTTTTGCTACCCAACTTGCAGTAGCAGTTTTCCATTGAGATATGCTAGGGTACAAACCGTTACCTGAAGTTCCAATCTTTATCCACACAGAACCAGTTGGTCTTGGAGTGGTTTGCGAACTAGACCACAATGGCATTTGAGCAGAAGTACCATACGCAACAATAGCTTGATTATATGTTCCTGGAGTAATTCCACATAATGCTAATGGAGTGTTACTTCCGTCAGTAAGAGTAATATAAGCAACTGCTCCTGGCGCAACTATTTGATTTGATATAATTTGTAATTTACCGCTAACCACTCTAGCAGTTACAACCGGAGTATTAATGTTGTTAATTGCAGTTGCAACATTTGCCACAGTTGTACCAGTAACGCTAACAGTAATAGTATAAAGCCCGCTTACATCCATTGTAAAGTTACTTGTAGCACTCAATGTAGGGTTAGATGTAGAACCTTGAACAGTAGGAACATCACTTCTCCAAGTGCTGCCACCTACGGTACCCCAAATATTATTGGATGTTTTATAAAAGAAAGTTTTTCCTGAAGGATTAGATGGTGAAGTCGTGGATTCTAATGCGTTAACAGCATAATCTCCAATATTACCAATACTGTTTAATGGCACGCCACCACTCAATGATGCTGAGTCTGAAATAACAATAGGATTTACTAATTCAAACTGACCAGTAGTAGCATTAAATTCATAGATACCCCAAGTACTAGTAGTAGTGTCTAACCAGTATGTGCCGTTATCAGGCGCGCCTGTTGGGCGACTTGTTTGACCAACTAAGCTAGCTAGGTCGATGTCACAACGTAAAACGTAGCAACGATTAGTTACACCCAATAATGAGTACGCAGCCAATAAACCGTATTCGTTGAGTTCATAACCTTGAATAGGTGTGCCATTTGTCGTTGTGTAGAAGAACGGAGTACCATATAAGTTTACAAGGTCACGTTGACTTGTTACTTGATATAATTTATTAGCGTTTGCAGCCGTAGTTGCTGCCGCAACCCCTGTACCACTAGCGTTTGCTTTGTTTTGAGCAGTTGCTAATAGAACCAGCGGGACTGAATTTGTTGGGGCTGGAAGATATTGACTTTGGTCTGTGATCGTTACTTCTACGCCTGGGGATACTAGTGCCATTTTGTTTTTCCTTTATGTAAAATTATGAGGTTTACTACCTAAAATGCATACTATTATTTAGTAGAAAATTTAAAAAAGACGGTATTACCGTGCCTTCGAAGGTTCTTGCTAAATACATCATGTTAAGACCTATATGTAATACATGCGGAAAGAATCACTGTGCAGTAAATTATATCCGTGAGGGTGTTACACACTATCGCAGTGGATGTGATGAATGTGGAAGGAAAAAAAAGAAGTTAAAGCCTAGAAAAGCTAATTGGACTAAAAGTGGTTATAAGAAAAAAATCACATGTGATTTATGTGGTTTTAAAAGTTTGTTCCCATCACAAATGACAGTATATCACATTGATGGTAATTTAGAGAATATTACTCTTATTAATTTACGAACTGTTTGTTTGTGCTGTATTGAAGTTGTTAAACGTAAAGAGATAACTTGGCGTAGGGGAGATTTAGAAGTTGACCACTGAGTTTATTTGTTTATGTAACTCATCAATAGTACCATTATTGTCAATATAGTGGTCGTAGTCTAATCCAACACTAGAATACTCACTTGCATGAACACGATTTCTATCTAGTTTAGCTTTGCTAGTGGCCCAGTACATATTGTTGTTTGACCCCTTGTTAAATTCAACTGCGGCATCATACCAATTAGGTGGTTGACCTCGACTAACTCGCATTGTAGTGCCACCTGCTGATTTGATAGCAATAACTTCATTAGCAAAACGACAATCAGTGATGACTATGTTGTCACTGGCTTGGCGTAATTTGTTCTCTACGCTAGCGACCCAGATATCACTGTGAAAGCCGTTACGACAAACTTCAGTTCCCCAGTATTGTAGTATCCAACGAGGGGTAATTTCCATACCAAGTCGTTCACTCCACCACACATCTTTTTGTTCTCGCCACTCTCTACTAGCTTTAGTAGAACCTTCTAAATATTCTCTGTTCCAACCAAAGACACTTGATACAGCATCTTTAAGACTGGCTGCAAAACTTAATCGTTTGAATCCATGAAATGTGCAGAGATAGTCTGCAATCGTGTCTTTACCCGAACCAATGAAACCGGTGATACCTATAATCATAAAAGAAAAACTCCTATCAGATACATAGTATATGACAGGAGAGTTGTAAAGTAAAGAGTTTTAGGTTAACCTTGAATCCATGTCAATGGTTGACTATAATCTACATAGCGTTTCAATTCATCAATGAGGGCTTCTTGTGCCGCTTTTGATTCTGCTTTCATAGCGGTTCCATTCAATGTTGTTCCACCACCGGGGCCAGCAATCGTTCCAAACTTCTCACGTGCCTCACCAATTATCCCCTTTAGTACGGCAAGTATATAATCGCCGATCCAAACACCTGCGCCCGGGTCTTGCAACAATACTTCTTCTGTACGTTGTACATCTGCCCAAACTAGGATACGTTCTCCCGATGCTTTAGGGTCACGCACAATACGCAAAACTTTAGTAACAGGATCAAATGTGTATACTACATAGCCACCAAACATACGTGCGGCTAATTCAACATAACCTGCATAAAAGTCATAAGTTGCCATACCGCCTGCATTGTTATAGTTTAATAGGTAAGTGTTTAGAATAGCACTACTAAATGGATCAAAACTGCTAGAGCCAGGTCCAGTATCTAATCCAACTGTACGTCTGTACAAACATCTAACGTTGATAAATTCTTGTGGTAATGTATATGTGTCAACATTTTTAATGGTAGTCATTAAAACGTATGCTTCTGCGGTGGAATTTTGCGCCCTTTGACGATATAATTTAATTGTATAGTTATATGCCGCTTCGTAGTGTTGCGGATCTAATTCTAAGTCAATAATACCGTCACCCAAACGATATCGTAAATTATTAAATAGAGCTTGTTTCAACTCCGATAGTGTCATGCCATTGGGAGTTGAAAGAATGTTTGGCGTTATAATTGGAATAGTCATATTGGTTACCTGATATTGTATTTATCAGGTAACACACTGTATTAGATATCTCCGGCTTGGCGATTCTCGCTGTAATGAGCATCAAAACTACCACCGGGATAGCGACTTTCTAATTTACGAACATTTTCGTCAATGACTTCATTGGGGTCAAGATTCAATGCCCTACATGCATTTATCCAGTACCAGATAACATCACCTAATTCACGCTTCATGTGAAAGACATTTTCATCAGTCAATGGTTTACCCTGAAAAATAATTTTTTTGGGCACTTCAATGAACTCACCTGCTTCAGCTGCCAATCCAAGACATGCTGTTAGTAATAGTGGTAGATTAACATCAGGGCCATGTGTGTCCGTTGCTGAATTAAAGTTCCCATCGACTTCATCAAGTCGGTTCATGAATGTAGTCAAGTCATTACTTGCTTTGCTAGTAACAGCCTCTACAAAATCTTTGTATTTGTTTAAATCAATATTCTTCATTAAAATGCTTTCAAAATAATCATACTCTCATTAAAGCGACCGTTAGGTGTAGTAGCTACTGCTTTAATATCATTGAAGAATTTACGTGCCGCCGGCTTGCTTCCCATAAGTTCTTTAAGTTGTTCTGCGGGTTTACGTAATGTTTTAACCTCACTCTTTGTAGAGTCAAACCCTAGCAACGTGTTACCCTTCACGGTAAATGCTTTTGAATACTCATCGGCAATATAGTGATGCACCTTGCGCTTTGCACTATCATAAATCCAAGCTTCACTTGCACCTTGTAACTTGACAGGACTGATACTAATCAAATCAAGTTTTGCGGCTGTGTCTTTGAATGTCTTAAGATACTTTAATTTAGCTACAATTTTTTCTACCGGTACAGCTTTACGAGCCCTAGGAGCTTTAGCGGCTTTCTTAACACTAATGTAACTGTTCAAATCATTGAGTACTTGTTCAATAAATTTGATTACATTTTTAATTTGTGTTTTGTTGAGATATGTATAGCCCTCAACTAATTGTTTATCTTCACCCTTGAGTAATTCTTCAAACTCATTTTGTTTCTTTTTCCACACTTCAGTTAACAAACTGATATGTTGTGGCATGACATTCTTTTTGGCAACCTCATCCATTGGACGTAATGTATGTTTTGTGGGCGCGCCCGATGTAATGAATTCGTCAAATAAACCTTCAAGTTCACCTGCGGCATCACGTGCCTTTTCTTTTAGAATGTCCTGAATGTTGGGTCGTGCAGGGGCCTCAACTACGGCTTTTTCTTCCTCAGGTTTATGTACTAATTTCAATAATCTATTGATTTCATTTTCGAGAGTTAATTCTTCATGCTCGGTTAATGACAATCCGCGCAATTGCATACGGGCTAACCAGCACAATGTCATTAAGAATTCATTTTCGTGAACCCTACGCATAATCTTAGAATCAGCGGTTCTATTATTAAATTCCAAATATTGGCTCAATAATTCTTTAGCATCTTTTTTACCGTAGAAACGATTATACCAAGTAAAACTACGCATCAATGCTACCCTACGCTTATCCTCATCAGGTTGTAGTACAAATAGAGGTTCATCTCCATAATATTGAACATCTACATCCCGTGGATTTAATGCTTTAACTAGACTGTGGTCCTCTGAATTACGCTTACGTGTTGCCATTAGGCACTCCTTTACTATGATTTAATTATTATAACACAAGCCATATTTATTGTCAACCTTAGGATTCATGCGTAGGACATTGCGATAAATACTATTATGCCAAAGTTATCCCTATACCGTCCAAATAAACAAAATGATTATCGTTTCTTTGATAGAACAATATCCGAAGAATTACGGGTTGGCGGCACGGACTTATATATTCATAAATATTTAGGTCCTACAGATCAGGGTGTTAGTATTGATTATACCCAACCGCAATATGAAACATTAAATCCTACTAATATTCAGGATTTATTGTTTTTAGAGAATAGAGATAGAACATATGACCCAAACATTTATCGTTTGCGTGGTCACTATAATGTACAGAATTTAGATTTTGATTTAAGTCAATTTGGTTTATTCTTAAACAATGATATATTATTCATAACCGTCCATTATAACGATATGATTGATATTGTCGGTCGGAAACTAATGGTAGGTGATGTATTAGAATTGCCTCATTTATTAGATTACAATCCATTAAAAGAAACTATCCCAGTTGCATTAAAACGATTCATGCAAATTACTGATAGCAATTATGCGAGTGAAGGATTTAGCCAGACTTGGTTCCCGCATCTATGGCGCATTAAATGTGAACCATTAGTTGATAGTGAGGAATTTAGTCAGATATTACAAGAGCCCATTAATCAAGACAATTATCTTGGATTATGGGATAAAACTAAACCATATCCAGAAGGATATATTATCAGTTATGGCGATAAAAATTATATTTCTATAGCTGATGTGCCGGCGGGTACTAATCCGCCCAATAGTGATTATTGGCGATTAACAGAGGAACAGAATCTTAAAGATATTCTATCTACATATAATCAGAATATTGCAATTAATAATGCCGCACTTGAAGAAGCCAAACGCTTATTACCTAAATCTGGTTATGACAATAGCAATCTATATATTGTACCTACATACGGCGCACTTAGTGAAAACGGTGTTCCTTCAGGAAAGTATAATCAGCCTGCGCCACCTGTCAATGTGGTTACTAGTGCATCAGGTTCCGGAGCTCCTAATCCTGTAGTAGAAATTTATACAAGCACTGCATATGTGAATGACAGCCCATATCTACGCATACCGGCAGCCACAATAGCATTTATTAAATCTAATATATTAGATGTAGCATTCCCCGGAATACCATCTGCACCCATACCAAGTAATGTGGTAAATACTCCTACTCCTACTCCTACTCCTACTAATCAAGTAATGTTGTTGTCTGCTATTCGTTTTGCGGCGCCGATGACAGACAGTGGGTCAGGTTCGGTTGAAGCAGAAATGATGTTGACTATTGATAGTATGATGACTATCACTGGACCATATGGTACCGCAGATAATACATATGCTACTGCTGACCAAAATCCTGTTGCGCCAGGCTTTACAGGTACAGAACCGTACGGTCCTAACACAATGGACTATCGTGCTGACTGTGATCCTCGATTCCAATTCATTGCACGTGGCAGTCCAAGAAGTTTTGGTTATACAACAGGTTATATGGCAGGAGATGGACAGGCTCCAAATGGCTTCCCAACTGGTGCAGGCATTAGTTTCCCGCAAAATCCACAAGTAGGAGATTACTTTTTACGAATTGATTACTTACCGCAGTTACTATATCGATGGGATGGTCAACTATGGGTTAGAATTAGTGAGAATGTTCGTACGGATACTGGATTGATTGATGACGATAAGACACAAACAGCAAGCTTCATAAATAACAGCAATGTTACTGTAACAACGTCGGGAACAATAATTCCGCAGAAACAAGCATTGTCTACTATATTGACAATTGCACCCGACCCACTACCACCCAAACCCTAAAGAATAATATATGGCCGCTTTTTTCTATGATAATCAGATACGCAGATTTTTAATTCAATTTGCAAAAATCTTTAGTTATTGGGAGGTAACCAAAGGTAAAGACCCTGCAGGAAATGAGATTCGTGTGCGTGTGCCTATAATGTACGGAGACAGTAGTAGACAAGCAAGTACAATAATTGCTAACAATAGTGCAAGCAATTTACCAAGTGCGCCTTTGATTACTTATTACATCAGTGGACTAGAGTACGATCAAAGACGTACACAAGATCCTACTTATGTAGATAGAATTAATGTTAGACAACGAACATTTAATACTGAAACAGGTCAATATGAAAGTGTTCAGGGGCAAGCATTTACAGTTGAAAGACTAATGCCTGTTCCATATACATTGCGTGTCACTGTAGATTTTTGGACTACTAACTATCAGCAAAAATTAGAATTAATAGAACAATTGGGTACACTGTTTAATCCATCTATGGAAATTCAATCAACAGACAACTTTATTGATTGGACTAGTTTAAGTGTTGTGTATCAAGATGGTTTAACCTTTAGTAGTAGAACAATACCCCAAGGTACTGCAAACCCCATTGATGTTATGTCATGGAAGTTTTACATGCCTATCTGGTTAAGCAATGCGGCAAAACTTAAAAAGCTTGGTGTTATTGAAAAAGTTATTGCAAGTATTTTCAAAGGTAAAGCATTACAAGATATACAAGACGATGACTTATTATTAGGTACTCGTCAAAAGATTACACCATATGGTTATAAAGTATTGTTGATGGGTAACAGACTGCAACTATTACCGGCTGATAATAATAATTTTGTAAGTAATATAGATTTGAATTATCCTGCACCACCTGATACTAGTTTGTATTGGACAAGTTTATTAAATGTGTACGGGACTATAAGACCGGGTATCAGCCAGATATGGTTACAAAATCCATATATGACAACCGACATTGTTGGTACAATTGTTCCGGATCCAACAGATGATAGACTATTAATATATAATATTGACACTGATACATTACCGCAAAATACATTAAGCCCTGTCAACAGTGTAGTAAATCCTTTAATATCAGGACCTAACGCAGGGTTACCGGGGCCCATTAATGGTGTCAGATATCTGTTGGTTGAGTCTGTTGGTAGTGAAGGAAGTCCTACTATTGCCTGGGGTGAGTTAATTGCCCATGCAAATGATATTGTAGAATATGATAGTGCTTCTGCTTCATGGTATGTTAGTTTTGATAGCCGATTATCCACTACAGTTGAATATGTAACTAATCTAACAACTGCAATTCAATATCGTTATACCCCCGACGGTGTTTGGATGAAATCATATGAAGGTTGGTATGATCAAGGTGATTATTCTATCGTGATCTAACACTATGATAAATCATAGTATGAGCAATATTTCTGCAGGTGTTTTTTTCTATTCTACAATTACTGATCGTTTCTTATATCTGTTAAGAAATGATAGTAAAAACCCTGATAACTGGGGTATACCCGGTGGCAAGATAGAAGTTGATGAAACACTACTTGAAGGGTTACAGCGTGAGTGTATAGAAGAAATAAACTACTTTCCAAATAATGCAAAATTAATACCTATTCAAAAATTCGTAAATAAAACTTTTACATATCATACATTCTTTTGTAAAGTAACGAATGAGTTTACCCCTATATTAAATGACGAGCATTGTGGTTATGCTTGGGTGGGTAATAAGCAATATCCTAAACCATTACATCCGGGATTGTTTAACACGGTTAACTTTGACGTTGTTCAGAAGAAACTACACGCACTTACAAAAAAAGAGACCTAAGTCTCTTTTTTTATTTTAGCAATTTTGCTATTGTATCAAACCCAAGTGATCCTATTACAACTCCGGCGCCCATCATCATCCATCTCCATTTTTCTAATGCGGTGATTTTGTCAGACATAGCCTGATGTGCGGTCGAACTAGCGTCTTTCATGCTCTTTAACATCCCCCTAGTATCATCGTTGTTTTTAACCATTTCAACGTGTATATCTTTGATATCTGTTTTTATCTCACGAATATCATCGGTTATGTTTTGAACTTCTACTTGAAGAACTGCTATATCGGTTTCAGTTTTTGGCATTTTAATAGTTCTACCTGTTGTCATGATCATGCACTCGCAATAGTTACGATTGGGTTAGGTTGACCTGCGTATGTATTAGCGGCATATGCAGTATTGAATGTAGCGATAACATCAGGGTTAACACTATTAACAACAGCAGTACCTGTACCAGTACCTGCGGCTGTAGCAAGGAATGTAACACCTGTCATATTAGATGCCGCACCGCATACTGACCAATCTGTTGTACCACTAGAGTAAATTGTATACAATGTACCTACTGACAATGAGCCGGCTGCAACTTGCGTTGGGAAGATTTCACTGTTGTAATCATTAATACTTGAAACAAATGCTGTACCAGAGGCTGCATCGGTAGACAAGATGTTCATTGTATTTGGTGTTAATGCTGTATTAGCTACATTTGCAGTAAAACATTGTGCAATTAAACCAGTTGTACCACCTTGTACTAGATACTTTGTTTTACCTTTTTGACGCAAGATGAAACCTGCTTCGTCATTTGCATAAACATAATTCTGACCTACACCGGTGATAGTTGCTGATGCGTTTGCTCCCAATGTAATGCTATCTTGCAATGCATTTGGTGTGCCGGTTGCGGCACTCATAACTTTTGGCGCACCGCCTAATGAGGCAGAAACAGTGAATGCGGCTGCGTTAGGAGTTGAATTAACAAAGTATGTTGTACCTGTAACTAATGTACCTAAGTTAGCACTGAACGATACTGGCTGATTAACTGCCAATGTCAATGCATTACCCGTTGTACCAATGACGTTTCCAGAAACAACTGTATTAGCAACTGCAACTGCTACATAACCAAATGTAGCTGTAGCAAATCCTAAGTTAGTAGTTGTACCATATGCGTCAACAGCTTGAATTGCAGAACCAGATGAAAGTGTGTTTGCAAAGTCTGTGCCAGCACCATATACTAATGCACTAGCATCGCTTGAGTAAATGTTACCTGTACCAGAGATACCGATAGCGACACGTGGTAGAACCTGTGAACCAACGATTGATGTATTACCACCAACTACACCATATGTGTTAGCATTAGTTGACGGGAAACCTGCACCACCGTCTGGGTTGTTGAAGTATGCATCAACCACACCAACTGAAGCTGATACTGATTGACCAGTTGTGTCAGACAATGTAACTGCTGTGCGTGTTGTATTTGCACTTAGGTCAGTAGCGGAAACTGTAAAGTTATTTGCGTCAATAACTACTAAAACGTAGTATGTTGTTGCAGTAACTAAATTACCAACATTGGATGCTATTACGAATGGCATACCTGCGATAATACCAGCTGTTGTAAGACTTTGAGATACTGTAACGGCACCTGTTGCCGCTGTTGTAGCTGTGATTGTTAAGACTGCTTGAGCCTTTGCGATTTTTAGAGGACGTCCCATTTGTTTTTCCTTTGAATAATTAGTGAGTTCTAGTCACTACGCAGTGGGTTACTGCATAAACTCTCAGAATGAGAGTGTATGTTATATTTATCAAAAAAGAGTAAAATTAAGTTGTAGGACCGCCAAAATTTGGTGTAGCAAAGACACCAGTAGTACCAGTATTGGCGTGAGGTGCACCTAGTTCAGTAATACTTATCTGATCAACGCCTGCGCCGTTTTTAAGAAATGATACGATATTTCCTTGACCTACAATAATACTATTTCTAATAGTATTTTTAGGAATAATGGTACTGTTAGCATCTGCTATTGTATATGGTACACCGTATGGACTATATCTTGCTGTTGCATTACTAATTGCCACAACTGAATTAGCAGTTAATGTTAGGCTTGTATTATTAGCAATTCCTTTTACAATACCCGCAGTACTACCTGCTGTGTTTCCAATCCATGCACCAACGTTAAGTTCTGATAAGAATAATGTACCTGATCCCGTAACAGTTGTAGTATTAGTGGCACAGGTAATTGTTCCAGTCAATGCTACATTGGGGAAACTAGTTGTGTATTGAATTGCAGTATCAGTTGTAGCAATTTGTACTTTATCGGTAGCAATGATTGCTGATGTTGTTACTGCTGAACTTGGTGTATATACATATGATGCCATTTTAAATATTCCTATATTATATTTATTCTTATAATCTACCGACTGCTACTTCAATGATACCTTCTATACCATCAAAGTTTTCTAATGATTTACCGATGACTGTTCCCATATATGGTGCTGAACTTGATCTAGCATAGCCATCACCACCTGACACTAACATGTCACCTTTACTTATTGTACCACACACTTTGGTTGGTACACGACCTTGTAGTGCAATAGCTACAGCAATACCTTGACAGTTTGCATTCATAGCATATGCTGGGTTAGTTGATACTACGCCTGCTACTTTATTAGTACCGTCTTTAGCGATGGTGACTTCCTTTTCTCCACCAAACTCCAACACAGTACCCGGTTTGTATTCAGCATCAGCCTCATAATATTCTGCCAAGTCAGCATATGTTGAATTCAATCGTGAACCCGCAGTAAGTTGCCAGTTACCAGTAATGTTCCCCAATGTTGTATTAGCACCAGTTGTTAATGTGGTTGCACCCACAGTACCAGTAAACGTAGGCAAGTATGCCGCAACATTTGAATTGCTATATGCTCCGTCAAAACTGATTGCTACACCATTAGCATAATAATAGTTGTCAGTCTTAATGCCAAGTACGCTAGCATTGCCAGTAGCACTAACAACACCACCTGTTATTAAATTACCCGCAGTAGAATTACCGGATACTGAAACAGAAGTTAGTGTACCAACTGAAGTAATATTTGGTTGATTGTTAGTTGTTACAGTACCCGCTGTTGTTGCACTTCCTGCACTTGTTGCGTAAGTTGCATTTGCTACAGTACCTGACACATTAGCGCCTGCTACAGCATTTGCTGTTGTCGCATAATTCGCTAAATTAACTGTTCCGGATATATTGCCGGCAGCCACACTGTATGCTGTCCCGGCGGTTATTGCATATGTTGCATTTGCTACAGTACCTGACACATTGGCGCCGGGTATACTTGTCAATCCTGTACCAGCACCATAGAAAGTACCATTAATGTTTGCACCAGAAATATTGCCGGTGGCAGTAATTAAACCACCTGTGCCAATATTTCCAATATTTGCATTTCCAGAAACTGAGACAGATGTTAATGTACCAACACTCGTAATGTTTGGTTGTGCATTCGTTGTTACAGTGCCTGCTGTCGTTGTATTTCCAGAAACATTACCTACTATATTAGCAACAAGATTTCCCGAGATAATAACTGATGAGGTGTTAGCACTGATTGTTTGTGCACCAATATATATTGTACTGTTAGCTAGATACAAATCACGGAATCTGTTTGTGTTATTTCCTAAACTATATGTAATGTTTGCATTTGGAGTAATGTTACCCGCAACAACAATACCTGCTAAGGTACCAGTTGAAGTGATGTTTGGTTGTGCGGAAGTTATTAAGGTACCTGCTACAAAACTAGCAGTTACTAAATTTCCACCTGCTATATTGCTTGCGCTAAAATTGCCATTTAATGTAACTAGACTACCACCGGTGATTGTAAAATTAGCAGAACCGTCTAGTACACCTGAATTATTAAATTGAATTGTATTTACAGAACCACCTGCATTAGATACACCCCCACCGCTAATAAGTGCGGTAGCGATACCTGAATTGGCAGTATATGTACCTAAAGTTGTACCTACTACTGCATTTGCATTTGCCAAATCTTGAGTCTGATACAGTGCGGCATTACCTGATGTGGGGAAATCAACTGCAACCTTTACATAAAAGGTTTGACCGTTAACAATAGTATTTGCATTGGTAGCGTTTGCGCCACTAATAGTGACTGCCAAACCATTAGTATATGGTGTGGTATTCGCTACTGTCATAATCACCGGTGTAGCATTTGATAAAGCTACAATACTAGTCCGTAGTGTGCCTTTGCTAGTCCAAGATACATTACCCACACCATCAGTTTCTAGCACATAACCGGTTGCGCCGCCATCCATTTTAATGTTGCCAACGTCACCCAAATCAAGTTTGAAGTTAGCGTTTGCAGTCAGAATGTCAGTGCTGGGCCAATTTTCCCATGTGTTAGTAGTACCAACATATGTCAAAACTTGACCGCTAGTAGCAGTTGAAATATTAAAATTACCACCATCTGATCCATCAATTTGACTAAAACTAATGTTAGAATAAGAAGTTAATACTTCGATGTTTTCATTAGGAGTGGTTTTACCGATGAACAGTCGTTTGGCGTCACTTGCCCAACCGAATTGTGCTTCATCTAGTTGTGGCAAATCAACCAGATTACCTGATCGTTGCTGAATTTTCGAGATTTGAATGATTGCCATAAGTGTAATTCTTTACAGATTTACACTTATTTATCAATTTTTATTATAGGAACTGTGTATAGTACTGTTCAACTCTTTTGAACCACATATCAGTGTATTTGTCGAATTCACTACCTTCTATAATGAATTCCTGATATAAGCAAGTAGGATCACACATAAAAATAACCCCTTTACGGATCTTAGTACCATGTACTTCATTGTGAGCATTAGCATAAGCCGCTAATTGAACAAAGTAGTCATCAATCCATTCACGTTTCTTTGGTTTGTTTGTTTGCTTGTGGTCCATGATAGCTTCATTACCATCATGCACCCCTGCTAAGTCTGTAGTACCTGCGTAAATTTTTGGATAATAGAGGGGAACTTCCGTTCCCCAATATTCATTGCATTTACTAAGGCCCTGAGAAATGATTGATTGGGCCATTTTATGGCTCTGCTGGCTATAAGGATTACTTCCGGGCTCATTGATAATTCCTGTTTTTATGTAATCCTCGATCCACTTGTGCATACGAGTTCCGCGACCTGCGGCTTCTGTAGTGATTTCTTGAGCTTTCTGAGTGCCAACACGCTTGCGCCAGTTTTGTAATGCTTGTTTAGATTCTTCTGATTTAGTGAAGTCTAGTATTGTAGTGACACTAGGTAATTTTTCACCATCCGGTGTAGCATATTTTCTAGAACCGTTGATTGTTTCTCTAAGTAAAGGGACATAATTATATTTGTTTGGTATATACATTGTATTATTGTACACTATTATAATAAGTTGTAAAGCTTAAAGGGCGCACTATACGTGTGAGTCTCTTGGCATAGGGTATATTTTATTAGTAAAGCCTAATCCTATTTTTCCAGTTGAGTTAAGCCAAAATTCTACTATTTTTGTATCTTGTTCAGTCATAGTTGATAAGATTTCTCTGTGCAATCCAACTACTTTGATATCATTGTCCATCAATATTTGAAATAATTTTTTAGTAAGAGTAGATTTTTCATCTCCCCATATAGTTATATTTTTTTTAAAATGTGTTCCTACCTGTTGAGTAATTTCATCACGTACTAGAAAAGAATAAAAAATACCCTCAGAAGCCGGCTTCCTACTATATTCAGGATAAAATAATTGATACCCCAATTCACTTAGTTTACATTTTGATACTAGTGGTTCTCGTTTGACTTTAAAGGGAGTGTGTGGCCCTATATAATATTCAAGTTCATATTCAAATAATTCTGTATATTTTTTATAAGTTCCTACAAAATTATGCATTGAACCAAATCCTAAAAAACTACCGCTGCCTATACAATTATCCCATTCAGCAAGGTCTGTTGGTTTTATAAAAAAGTTTTTAGAATCTAATAATAAATAATCGTCTTCAAATTTATATGCCAATAGCATTTTTTGTAGTTGTTGAGTTCTCCAGCCATTACTTATCTGATCGACCTCCCCGTAAACATCTCTTGTTCCTATGCAACTAGATGGATATGCATATTCAATTCTAGGAATAATTACTAATTCATGCTGGGAATAATATGGTTTTAACCATCTATTCCAAAAATCTAAATCAGGATTCGATTCATTGATGATAATTACATGCTTGCATGGATTTAAAAATCGTTGAATGCTTTCAGCTTGTAATAACATTTGCTGAAAATCTCTATTACAAGTCACTGTTGCAAGGTACATTTATACTCTGAAACTTTCCCCGCATCCACAACGGTCTCTCTCGTTTGGATTATTAAATTCAAAACCTTCATTTAATCCATTGCGTACAAAATCTACAGTCATGCCCTGTACGTATGGAATGCTTTTGGGATCGACATAGAAGATACATCCGCTACAGTCTACTCTTATATCAGTTTCATTTGGATTATCTACATATTCAAGTACATATGCTAGACCAGAACAACCTGTTGTTTTAACACCTATTCTTATACCTACGCCCGTACCTCGTTTTGTAAGGGTTTGATTAACCTTTTTTGCGGCTTTATCGGTCAGTGTTATCATAGATGTATTTATAGGCCCCAACGGTTCTTGATAATATTATAAAATCCATCTGCTATAAATTGCTGACCTTCTATGCTAGTATGATAGCCGGGATCATTTGGGCCATATGGATCTTTTGGAGTAGAGCCAGGTGGGGGCATAATGCAAAACACGCTGTAAGGATTTTTTTTATCATCATCCAATATATATATCTCATCAATCACATTAGTTAATGCTTCTTTCATATAGTTAATATGGGGCCACAATGAGTAACCGGTGTTGATTAAAAATGGTATATTATTTGCTTGTAATTGAACTAGCCCATCTCGTATAATCCATTCATCCATTTGTCTTTTCCAAGAACCATCATATATGTAATTAATATACATTTCTAATGCTGTTTGCACTTCAGGCAGGACAGGTTGATTAAGTCTATATGGATGATGGTGATTATCTGCCAATGAGTGTATGGTTTCTACTATCAACCTAGAATAATTATTACCATAATTTATATTATCTAAGCCTGCATCTTTGTAATATGACTTACCATCATCTTTTTTAAAAGTGTCATATATTACAGGTCGCAACAACATATCCATCAAGATATGTGTCAACTTACTAAAATCAAGTTTAGTCTTTTCCTTAATAAAATTAGGAATTTCTATTCTGTCATATGAGGTAGGGGTGATAATAGCAAAATCAGGTTTTTGTCTGAGTACCTCATCAATTTGAATTCTAATACCACCGTTACTGCAACCCTGTCGAGCAATATTTTGTAAGTTCCAGCCTAATTTATCTACTAGAATTTCGCTCCACGCTGTACCGTTATATTCTTCTTTAGTGCTGACTGCGCTGAAGCTACAGCCACATACCATAAGTTTTTTCATTTATTTCATTGCTTGTTTGGCCATTTGTTGTACAACTTTTTTGCTTTCATCGGGAGCTTGCTCGCCACCTTCTGTTTGTCCTTTAAACACAATACTATCACCTTGTATGTTGGTAATATATTTGTTCAATGGAGGATTTTTAATCATGTTGTACAAATCTGACTTATCAATAATGATATCATTATCTCTATAATATTGCAAGAGTTCTGGAACGGTCCAATTTGGTTTAACTTTACCAGCATTGATTTCACTGGTTAGTTGGCTGGTCGTTGCAACCAACCCAACTAATAGTGGACTAGTGTCAAACTCAAAGAGTCTCATATTATCTTTTGGCGCGGCCTACAGAACCTAAATCTTCTGGTTCTTCGTCACCCATGTTTAGGTCAACTTCTTCTTCGCCGCCGTCCGGCAGTTCTTCAGTTGCATCCATGTTGAAATCTTCTTCACCACCTAAATCACCACCGATATCAGTACTCATATCATCGGCGCCGTCAAATGCACCCATATCACCTTGACCAGTAATACCATTTACAGCGTCTTTCATTGTGCCTTGGCTTTGTGTCAATGCGGCTTGTAATGAAGTCAATGCTTCTGTGGCTTGTTGACTGAAGGAAGAACTCTCGTTAACACCAATTTCAGATTGAACTGAGTCAACCAATGCAGGAAGTTCTTTAACAATCATATCACTAACTTGCTCAACCATCTTCTGAATAGAGTCAACCATATCTTGTGCGGCTAGAATAGTCTGTGACTTTTCTACTTCCTCATTCTCGACAACGATACGCGGGCGGTGTGTGCTTAAGTAAGCAAATTGCTTGCTCAATGCTTGTTCCATAAAAACTAGTTTCATGTATGAACTGTTTGCAGTACTTTCATAGAACTTGGTTGATTCTTTAGATTCACTCATCAAGCCGCGAACTTTACTAAGCATGTTACGCACTTGTGCATAAGTCATTCTGCTAACATCAATGGATGTGCCATAATGCTCTTTTAATGCTCTTTGAGCACTGTATACTGGTTGTTTGTCAAAATCTGTTAATTTCATAGTTGTGGTCCCAAGACTAATATAAAGTATTTATCACTTTTGGCTTTAATGTGCGGTTTTTAATTTAAACTGATGCTTCTGCCAATAGTCAGACTGTCCCACATAACTCTCTAATTCTCGATGCATTGTACTGCGTCTAAACTGGTCCTCGTTCAATTTTGCTAGGAATATTAATTTATCCTCTGTTTTTTTTGATTTTTTGAATAAGTTTTTATGAATTGACATTTGGACCTCTTCATTAGAGATACACCTGTCTAATGTTATTATTCTATCAGCCATAACATATTTGCCACGTTTGTCAAAAATGCACCAACAAATAGCATTACGCATACTAGAAAAAGAATGCACCAAATCTCCGTTTGTCAAACAAACATCAATGTCTGTTTTGGACTTTTTCTTTATACGGTATTGTTTGAATACGACATAATTATCCTTAGTCATTTCAAAAATAGAAACATCTTGCAACTCATTGATTTCTTTTGTAGAAATCATTCTGTTAAATTTTCGTTCTAGTTCAATATCATTCATCATTTTCGACCACCTTAAAATAAATGTTTCTAAGTTCATCCGAACTATCCAAAAATACTGGTAGTTTATCCCAGGCTTTACTTGTCTTTATCATTGGAACTTGGTCACAATCTGAATATAATGAACCCAAATCAGTTATTCCATCATGGTATACACTGGCATGTTGAACAGTAAAATCAAAGGTCCAGCAATTTATTTCAATATCTTCTTCAAAAAGAAAACCAAAACTATCAAATTCATTTAACTTAATTTTATTAAGCACAGGAATAGTAATATTCTCTGGCTGTGACCTCAATGATACTGCTTGCACTATTGTATCAAAATTACATTGCGTGTTTCTTCTATGTAACCATACTTCAGGATCATCGTCTGTTCCGGGTCTGGAACGATTAATAACACCTGTCTGCGTGATATCAAATAATGTATAGCAACTTATTTTAAAACTCATATGTGTATTTAGAGGCAAAAAAAATCCGAGAATAAATCTCGGATTTCTTTGAAGTTAAACTTCTGATTAGCTTGCGCTTGTAGCTGAAGAAGCTAAACGGAAACCAACGTTAGTAACAACAGCACCACTTAGGTCATAACCGTTAACTGTACCTAAAGCACGAGTTTGTGCTTGTAGTGCAGCCGCGGTGTATGCGCCTACTGGATAAACAGCAACAGACATGTTTGTTGTGTTTGCGGTAGCTTGAACTGCATAAATTGCAACTGTAGCTAATTGTTCGATAGAAACCATAACTTGTGCAACCATCTCGTCAACACCTAATTGTGCTGTTGGAGCGGCCCCTAAGTCAAAACCGAAGAAGTCAAGTGCTGGACCATATAAATTAGTAGTCGTGCCGTTAGCTGCCGTATCTGGAGCTACTGGACCATTTTGTACGTCAATTGCGAATACTGGTTGTGCATCGCCGTGTGTTCTTGTAAAACCTGCCATGATAATTTTCCTTTAAAATGTTTGAATCATATAGATTCATACACTTATTTATGCCTAGCAATTAAAAAAGTCGGTTTTGGTTAGGTTCTTCCAGCCAAATTCTGACGGCTGAAGCCCATTCTATCTACAAATTTGAGTCCGTTACTGACAAAACCTTCTTGAGTCTGTGTTCCGTCATCTAGATAGCCCTTCACAGGACTTGCTTCTGCGGCTTTATTGAGTTGGTCTACGATAGCCATTTTCAATTGATATAAACTAACCCATATAGTGAATGCTCCAACTAATCCTGCTTTATTAGCTTCTAGGTGCTGAGTCAACTTTGTTTTCATAGCATCAGTCATTGGACGACTATTAAAGTATTCCATAAATCCATCTACTAAATTATTCAAATCACCTGCAACAATTTTCTTATTGATATAGGTAGTAAACAATCCACGAAATGTTGTTGCGGCTTGCGGAGCTGTATTTAACAATTGATCCACAGCAGGACCATACTTTTTAATATCAGATTGTGCTTGGTTAACTAATTTACTGCTTATCTTTAATTTAGGAGTGATGGGCATTTTTGCAGGAACAATAGCTACATTACTGTTATTTTTCAAACTACCAATGCCACCGTCCAATGGTGTGGCTTCATCTGTTGTAGCGGCATTTGGAGGAATAAACTGGTGTACCACAATAGCGGCTTGTTTTCCTTTAAATAACTGTCCTACTTCACTGTTTGCCTCAACTGTGTATGCAATACCATTGGGATTAGCTTTGAACTTATACATACCGTTTTGTTCTTGCAACGGTTGACTGAATAGTAAGTCTCCCCAGTAATAACCTTTGCTTCTATCTGACTTTTCTAGTCCTGGCCAAATTTCGGCAATTAATTGATGTAATCCACTACGGTCAACTCCTCGGGCTCTATCATATTCAACAAATTGTTCGGGGCTGAATACTTGACGACCTGATAAGTCTTTTTTATTGAACATATGTTTGTCCATAATACTGAACTTGCCATTTGTACCACGCCCAAAAATCAATGCAGGATATCCATCCCACTTAATTGTGACTGTTGCTGGATTTTTAACTGTGTCTACGCTTGCTTGAACAGCACGGTTAGCACCTTGAGTGCCGTCTAAAAATATTAAATCCTCAGGATGGTCTAAATGTCCCTTAGCCTCTTTAATGGAAAATTTATCAATTTTAGACTTTAATATCGACAGGGACTCAGATAGGCTCATTGTTGCTATTCTTTTTTAGTGATTTTGCAAATTTACTCTGGTCTTTATTTTTTATAGCACTTAGTAGCTTACGCTCTAAAATTTCAGCCTGAACAGGCGTATAATGCCTGTTAATCATTTCTAGTAAATTAATTGCACTGGTAATGATGTTATGACCTCGGCTCTCAATAATGTGACTGGTGTCACGGTTATTACCGATTGACTCTAATTCTTCCAACAGGCTGCGAGTTTGTTTTTGCATGATATAGTATTTAGTCTTACCTCTTCAAACTGTTGAGTAAATTTTTGAGTTTAGAACCCTGAACGTCTACTGCGACCTTTTTATTTAAGGGTTCTAATACTTCACCTGTAGCTTGGTCAATAATAGGTTCTGTAGAAACTAACGTAGATTGTGCTCTCACTTGATTCATAATGTCGGTTGGACTAGGACTAGGTCTATACTTTGCTTGTTGATCCGCATACCCGTCAGGATCGCTATCACTGATACGCATTGTTTCAATGTCATATTCTAAGTCAATTTTCATACCCACACCCGTTGAACTACGACTTTTCATACATTGAATCTGATACTTACCACGCTCACGCATACTGCGACTTGTAAAGATACCAAACACATTATCTGCTGTATTAATTTTACTGATACCACCGGCAATGTGACTGTGGTCGAATTCAATCTCATCGACTGCACTACGATTCAACTGCGATGCAGTTACTAATAACACGCCCATCTCTTTAGCTAAGTTACGCAATTCTTCTGCAACATATTTGTCTTTAATGAACTGATCGTTAGGATTAACTTTAACAGAGACCGGCATAACCAAATCTAAGTAGTCAACCATTACAAAATCAATTTTAATGCCTGTTTGAATTTGTACTTCTTTTAAGTAAGCACGAATATCATTTACATTACTTTGAGCGGGTAATCCTTTAACACGATACTTTCCTGCTTTTTTACCAACCATCTTAACCTTGAGATCGGTAGTGTCAATGTCTTTACGAATTGCTTTAGTACCCATCTGTGTTAACATAGCATCAGTACGCAAACTTGTTAGTTCTTCACTTAATTCAAGTGTGATGTAGACTCCGCTCATTCCTGCTTGTAACCAGTTCAATGCCAAGTTCATCATTACTAATGACTTACCTGATCCTGAGCCACCTGCAAAGATGTTAAGTTCACCCCGACTCATACCACCATATAAGATACGATCCATCTGGGGCCAGCCTGTGCTAACTTGTCCGCCTGCGTTGAAGTATTTGTTAATACGACCTTTAGGATCAAAGAAGTAATCTGTACCCATGTCTCGTTGTAAACTAATTTGTACTGCATCTTTGATTAATTTTTCAACAGGACTAAAGTCACCTTTCTCAAGTAAGTCTGCGGCTTTAAGAATTGCTCTTTCTAGTTCTTGCCGTTTAGTAAATGATTCAAACGCATCAAAGAACCATTCGTTGTGACCTTCATTCAGTTCTGGGATAGGTTCTATATCAATTCCAGTCATTGCTTTAACTTGAGTATGATCTGGTAATACTTTGTATTTGTTTGTATGTTCTTTAAATAACTCTGCGGCAGGTCTCAATGACTTATCAAAGTTTTCGCTGTTCATAATGTTCATAACCCGAGTGTATAATTCGGCGTTAGTCATCATCATTCGTAAAAAGTACTTTTGTACTTCCGGGGTATAGTCAATTTGTTTTTTAGAATCCGTTTTGTTTACCAATTTTTTTCCTTTGCATTTCTATTTTAATTTTGCTCATTGTAGCAGACTGCAATATACTGAGTAGTGTAGGTAGTCTACCATATTTGACAATTGCATCATTAACATCTTTTACGTCCTTGTCCCAGTGTGGGATACTGACGCTATAGCCTAGTTGAATAGCCCTCTCACAGGAGTCAAATCCTGTTTTATCACGGTCGGGAACAAAAATGATTTGTCTGTTAAGTTGTGCTAGTAGTTCTGCTTGGTCATCGTTAATCGTGTTATGAGTTAACGCACAAGCACCTAGACTCAATGCATCAAAGATGCCCTCGACTAGTATACAAACACTTTGATTGGGTTGTTGAAAATCATATCCAAATACATAACCAGGTTGTTGTTCGTTGATATATTTTGGAATCTTATTGTCTAAGAACCTACTTGTGTGACCAACAATCTTGTTTTTGTATGTATAGGGAATGATGATGCGATTTCCCATGCGACTTGATTCGTTGGGAGTGACCATGAAAGGATATTCACTACTACTTATACCTCTTGATTTTAGATAGTCTACATATATTTTGTGTGATTGATTATTTTGGTCAAGTAGTTCTGCATCGTCAGGCAGCTTATGTTCGTCAAACTTAATTTTAGTTTTCTTTTTAGGTTGAGTAAAGTCTAGTATATCTTTTTGTTGTAAACTTTCTAAACTCCACTTACTAATCTGCGTATCATCTACTCCGCACCAAGTTAATAGTTGTCGTGTATTCTTTGTTAAACTTCTTCCAAGTGTGAACCCACACTTGAACCCACAATTAAAGCAATGGTATAACCAATTAATTGATCCATCAAAATGAACACCACCTCGGCTTCTGGCATCAGTTTTGTGGCCGCGATGGTTACAACATACAGCATTGAAACTGTGCCATCCACCTTGAGTGAGTTTTTTCTTGCCTGGAATTATAGACAGAATATCGAACATCTACATAGTGTAACATAAATCTGTCACACAGTCAATACTTATCTTGCCAATATGTTGGTTACTACGCCCGCATTGCTCACAAACCCCATACGAATGAATGGGTGGAATCCATTAATGTTATAATGGAATGTGTCTGTTGTTTCAGTATAACTATATATTGTACTAATTGGATACCAGTCTGTATTACCAATAGTAGAACCTTCAATCAATACATTACCATAGAAGTCGGTATATGTGGCTTGTAGTGTTAATCTAGGATTATCAGTTGTGGTATAAACACTGGTATAATATACAACCGAATTAGAATCAGGTACATACGATCCGTCATTTGAATACCAATCTGGATTAGGATAACCTTGTCCAGTAGGAATAGTTATTTCATTGCTAGGAACAAAGCTAGGTAATATACTATTAACAATATTCATATCACCCCGGCCACCTGCATTTTGGTCTACAAATACAGGGTAATCAAATGTGCCTACTGGAATTTCTAATGTATAATAACATTTTTGTGCCTCAATTTCTTCTAGCTCTCCGGGATTTAACATCAATGCGGCAATACCGGTTGCACCTAATTGAATAGTAAGTGCTTTTCTAATAAGAACTGTGACACCGGTAGAATTTAAAATTCTACAAGATATTTCTTTTCCTGTGATATTGACGGGTTTTTGTTCTTGATTTAAGAACTGAAATTGAATTTGATTATCTACACCTTTGTGTAGAGTGAGTGGCTTTGCATACTGGGGCATATAACTCCTAGGGGAATTTCCTGATAAAAGAATAACGATTTGTCGTTGGGTATAAACGAATACTTGAGTTGAGTACATAATCGTATTTATCAAAATATATTGCCAGGCTACCCGATGATAAATATTTCGGTCATAAGAACAACAATGTTACCTAACGAATTTTTCACAAAACTAACAGAAAACCACCCCTTCATCACCGTGTGCTCCTACGCTAATCAAGATTATGTGGGGATTGTACAGAATAGAGATGATGTTGTCACTACTATTTACGATTATGGTGCTATAATCGACCCAATGGCTAAAGAGAAATTCTTAGAATTAGGTGATATATGGTGGTGGGAATCTAACAGATTGATTCCTATTAATTTATTCCTTAAAGATGAATGGATCATATTCAAGCCATATATACGAACTTTTCACAATAAAAGTCTAACTATCGTGCATGGCCCTGCTTGTAGCATAAATGAACTACACAAACGTAGGACAAAACGCCGTAGTATTACGCTTGTGAAACGGATGTTGTAAGTAAATTCATATGTACAACGACTAACTGTGCATAAGCTATAGCATGACTCTTTTTGAAACTATATCCGTCATTCTCACGGTCCCATATAGTTTGACTCACTTCTTTCCAACTCTTACCAATTAAATGCTTTTTAGCAGGACGAATCAATGCTAAAAACATTGCTAATCTAGGGATACTATCAATTGGCTCAGTCATCTTCTGAATACTTTGATAGTGATTTGATAGGTGAATTAATTTCTCAACAAATACTCTATCATTTAGTTTAGACCAATTTGGTTCATACATCAATTCAACTAAATGTGTTTCATCACGAACCTGTGAATACACATGCACATTCAACAAGTCTAGTTTGAAATATCCACGTTTTTCTGCGTCTTCATAATGTAGTGCTGACATATTATTAACAGGATCATATGGGATATCTGTTATGTAGACACCAGTATTGTGTCTACGAATAGGAGTGATATTACGCATTGATGCAGGTGTATGTTTGATTAGAGACAGTAGTTTATCTCTATCTCCAAAATCTATGTCAATGTCTGAATCAATTCTCATTAAAGAATGTTCCTTTAAAAAATCTATTGTCTTTTTGTAACTGTATCAATTTTGGTCTTGTTTGCTCGGAATTAAATATCTCTGATATAATTGATGCCAGAACTTTATTATTATCCAATGATAGGTGTGATGCTCGTTTATCAAAAACTTTTCCTTTAAAACTATCTTTATGTACTAAACCGCGTTGATCCAATAATTCACCAAAACTTACATCTGCTAAACCAGTTAAGCACGGCCCGAATGCTTCCGATATATCTATATATAAATCTACTAATTTATTATTTGTTGGAAAATCTACATAACTTTGCTCAAAAGGCATTAAGTTAATCAATTTTATATTTGTATCTTTGCACAATTTGTTTACACTATTGAAGATATTTTGATATGTAAATAATTGTAACTCCTCAGAATACAATATAGGATGAGCTTCAAGTAATATATCAACATATTTTTTTAGTGAGTCATCACCGTGCGAATCAAAACCCCCGACATGACCTTTAGGTCTAATAAGAGATAGTTTAGTAAGGTGTTCAGGCAAATAACTCCACCTACTATAATGTGAGTATGTAAAAACTATCTTGTCATATTTTTTATAATGTTTTAAAAAAAGTTCATATGACCACCATATAGAAGTAGATGGTTCACCGTAGCATACATATCCTTCGTCTAATATCTCTGCTAATAGGCCTGTCCAACTTCGATTTTTGTGGTTATCAACTACTGCAAAACTATCTCCAAATATACCTATTGTCATTTTGTCTCCATTAATCCTACTTTAATTAACTTAGTATACGCTTGTTGCACAACAATTGCTTGTCTTTCGGCATCTTCTACAGCTTTGTGTGTCGTAACATGTCCACCATCTTTTAATTTTACGCCGGCAATATCATACAATGTTCTTGTGTCTCTAATGTCCCAAAAGTTCCACGGTGTGTTTTTATCAAATTGTTTCCAAGCATGATCCATAACTACTACATCAAAACTTGCACCGTTACTCCATGCACACTTACTACGATTCCAGCAGAATTTGTATAATTGATTCATTGCATTTTCGTATGACACACGGTCTCTGTCGCCCATAGCTTCTTCAATTGCTTCTGGACTTTGTTTGCCCCACCATTCCATTGTTGCATCATTGATACTGCGATTGTAAATCTCTGTTTGATCCTCAATCGTAGGACGAATCTCAATTTTATCAATAATGCCATGACCACGTGGGTCAAATAATACTGCACCAATAGTTAGAATCACACAGTCTGGTGTTGTGTCTAGTGATTCAATGTCAATCATTACATCCATGTTATGCCTTTAATATTTTCCATACGTATTTTTTTTCTAGTATGTCTTGAAATTTTCTTGCTTCACTTTCTTTGTGGAAGACTGCTCCTCTAATCTCATACATCTGTTCCAAATAATTACCATATTCATGTCTAGTGTCCTGATAATACTCTATGTCATCAATCCATAATGTATCATACTCACCACTATTAAGCATTATTGCTAATCCTGCCTGGTTACATTTTACTTCACCAAATAATATATCTAACAATTTTATGTTAGCTACACTATCTTTGATGTTTTTAAATGTAGGCCATTCTACTGACCAATTGTTGTTTGGTAAATCGTTTATGATGAAGGGTGAGTTGTTCATTGAAATTTCAGTAGAAACACAATGTATTTCTTTTCGTCCATAATTTTATATCCATCTGTGATATTGCCATTGACTATCAGCATCTTAATGCCATATTTTTCTTCAATGTAATCTTCAAAATCAAACGCATCAAACTGTCCATTCTTAGCATCTATCATATATTCAACACGAACTTTCTTTAATGCCGCCCAATAATCCCAACGTCTTTTACGAAAATTTAATTTAGGATCATCGTCATCATAATCTTGTAGATGCGGTATCGTTGCCATTACTTCCACCTCAATATAAACCATTCAGCATCTTGGGCTTTTTCAAAAGCAAATTTAACACCATAGTTTCTAAAATTACCTGTACAGTTATCAGTGCACCAATCAACAATGTCAACAGCATGATAACGACTATCAAATGGTGGTAGTTCTACTCTAATATACTCTAGCATGTCAACTATGATATCATAGTCCATTTCTCTAGCCATATCACTTGATAATTTTTCCATCATTTCGTGTTCAAGGTTCATTAAAAACTCAACTTACATAATATTACATCACGCTCATACCTAAATTTAAGTTGTATGAGCCCTCTAGTGATTCGCCACCTAGCATGGCGTTCACAGTTATCTATTCTATTATACAGCCATTCCAATACTTCATCGTATGATGCGGGAAAATCCATTCGCACACGTATCTCATGTTCATACCAACCCGAATCAGTTTCTTCCCACCCAAGCTTTTCGTTATAGTTTTGAACTCTCATTGCCACCTTAGTAATTATGTGAATAAACTAGGAAATCACGCAAGCCTGAACCTTTCAATTTAATTTCTAACCTGCGTTTGTTACTGTATAGATATGTTCTTCCATATGCAGGAGCAATCATAGGAACAGTCACACCACATTTACCAATAGGAGCCATTTTTGTTATAAACTCAGTTGGTGATAAGGTAGTAGGCTCTACTTTGAACAAACAGTAGTATACTTTTTTTGTCTTCTTTTCACGTATGACAGTAAGTAGATGCAGATTATTTGTGTTGAAAATTTTAGCCATATACGGATCAACAAACATAGTCTTCAATCCAATATAGTCTTTACTATCAAATAGACTAGAAAATAAACTAGCATTTTTTGCTTGAATATTTTGTAAGAAGCTAGCTTCTGTGGTTAATCCTTTATTGATATTGCCAATACTAATGCCTTTAACATCAAAGTCAGCAATAGGTGATTCAACATCTACAACATTTTTACCTGCACCCTTCCATGATGCACCTTGAATACTATCAGTGACACCGTACTCCCAAGTTTCTTTGGCAAGTTGTATGTCTCGATTCTTTACTCTAAAAGGCGTGTAGTAAGGATCCATTTCTTTGGCAAACTTCTTATTAAAGTCTTTACCTAATATTAGATCGTGTTCGTTGATTGGTACTGGTATAAAATTTATCATAACCACCTCAAACTAAAATGAATAGCATCATGTTCATTATCAAAATAAAAGTCCATATAGTCCTCAGTAGCATGTGTAGTAAATTTATCACCCGGTAAACCAAATTGTTCCATTGCCCAGATACAAGTTTCATCCCAATTATTAATAGTATTACCCTTCTGCCAAGGTATACGAACCCTAGTACCCGCCGGCATTTAGTAATTCCTTAACTTGTTTTACATTCTCCGGCTCACGATGAAACTTTAGTGCCCACTTCTCAGGATCAATATAATCAAACACCATTTTAACATGGCCGTGTTCCAGTGATTCTACAAACTTTACACCACTCTCACTATGAAACAACATCCAGGGACTGATTCTGCCTCTAGTAATCTCTAAACAGATTCTATTGACATTACCATAACGCAAATAATCTCTGCTTTGAATCTTTTCAATTTCTGCCAATGACATTGTTGTTTCAATACTACGATGAATAGCATCTAATGGATCTTCTGTACGAATATACTCAAGTAGATAGTTAGTGTAGTTTGTGTCAGTACACCATGTGTCAATTCTAATTTGACTTTTAACTAACCAATCAGCATATCTGCTAACATTTAATGCATTAATATCTACGCAATGATTGCCGAACTTTACAAATGCTGTATAGTATGGACTTTTAATAAATTCTTCGTAAGTCTTTGTCTTTTTACTTGAACTATTCTTTTTATAAAACTGAACGAAGGCTTGATATGCAATGCGATTACCTTGCAAGTCCTTATTCATCCACCTGCGCTTAGATTCACACATGTGGGTGAGTAACGTAGATTCACGCAAATACTCACCTGTGCAAAATTCACACTTAAATTTAAGCTTACCGATTGCCTCTATCTCTTTCATACTGTTCAATTTCTTCATCTGTTACCGTTTGACTTAACACTTCAATGTCTGCTATTTTCATGTCTGGATATACACTTGCCAGATGTACCTTCTTCTTTTGTTCTACTACAAATACTTTTGATATCTCTGTGATTGTACCACCGTCTGCTTTGGGATAGACCTTAGTGTAATAGTCTTTCACATCTTTCAATACAGCATTTTCTTTTAGACTACTAACCTTCTCTTTGATTTGAGGCATCCAGGGATGGAAATGTTTTCCTAATCCCGGGCTGGCTGCACATAACATTAACCATTGTAGTTTAGGATTCTTCATTATATTTTCATTGAAGAAATATTTATTTGCATGATAATCTGTACTACGCAAATAATATCCTGCAATCTCACCTGAACCCTTGATATAACTTAGATACTTGATAAGCATGAAGGGTACAAACTTCTTTTGTTGTGCTTCTGAAAGTCTGTCATAGTAACCATAGTCTTTTTTGTCTAGTGCTAATAGTGCATCAAACAACGGAAAGTCTTGGTTCTCTAGTTTTTCATCTGCAGGGATAGTTGCTTTAGCTTTTTTAGTTGCCATCACTTTGTTGCCCCGGCCATTCTTTTGTATTCAGCAGTTGTTGGATGTACTCCGTCGCTGGATACTTTGTTAATGTGTATAACTTTATCCTCAAATTTGTCTGCTACAATGTCAACCATTTCTTGTATCTCAGGTTTAATAGCAGGGACAATCCAGTATACACGTTTAGCACTAACCACTTGACGAACTGTAAACAATTCTTTTAATGTGTTTATCTTTTTATAATCGTTACTACCTAAACTAATGATTACTGTGTCTGCTGACAATTCTTTGGTGATGTTTTTATTCACCCAATTTTTACTATTGATGCCTACCTTAGCAATGACTTGACATTCAGGGCGATATTGTGCTATACCAACCGCGATACTATCGCCTAAAATTAAACAATCTAACATATTAAAACGCCTGACTATAATCTACAATTTCACAATTACGACTAATTTCTTTTACAAAATAAACACATCTAGGTTTAGGACCATCTTCTAATGGTACACACAAGAATTGACCGTTCTTTAATCGAGGGGCATACCATGTTACATCATGATAAATGTCTACAATCTCAATAGGCAAGAATGTGGGACTAAAGCTAGTCAATGGATTGAACTCAAATGAATTGAATCCCCTGTCATTGATACTTGTTAATGGTAATGTTTCTAAGTCACCGTGTTCTTGTTCTCCAATTAATATTTGCCAATCAATAGGCATCTTAATTGTACTGTTACCTATTTTTAATACAAGTGCAGGGCTATTGAAACTTTCTAAAAAGATTAATGGGATGTAATGATAATCTACATTGCTTGGATTGCTATTGTCTAAGATAGCAAACCTCAAGTCATCAATTTCTTCGGGGAGTGTTTCTAAGTTATAGAATTCGTTGTCTAGTGTTAATATACGCATTTTGTTATTGTATCATTTATATTTCAATTTTTCAACATCAAACGGGTATGAAGCCTCTTTATAAAATGCTTTACGCTGAGTCAAATGCCTTTTAGCAAATTTACATGAACTAGTAATATCCCAAATCTGTACAAAGTCTTTGTCTTCTGCTTTACGAATACCACGACCGATACTTTGAATAACACGAACGAAACTCTTACCCGGTTCTAATAGCATAACATTAAAGATACGAGGAATGTTGATACCAACTGCGGCAACACCATATGTAGCAATGATAATCTTGTTAGTAGCAGTAGCAATGTCATCGTAGTGCTCGGTTCTTGTTGTGCCTTTAGTACCGCCTGATACAAACACTACGTTATCTTCCGATACACCTAGTTCTTCTAATTTCAAATGTAATAGTTGTCCTGCTTCGATCCTGTCAACTAGTATAAGTGTGTTACCGCTATTCTTAACAACACTGGACAATTCAGCAATTTTTTGCATTCGTTTATCGTCACTGGTTAAGAATTTAAGTTCGCTCTGATAGTTTGTAAATTCCATACCATCTTGTAGCTGAACAATGTTCACATGACATTGTGATAACACACCCATCTCTTGTAATGTACTTGCTGCCAATTGATTGATAACTGGACCCAAGCTTACAGTCAATGACATTGATTCATGTTTAGCTTTAGGGATAGTTCCAGTCAATCCCCAACGAATTGGAATCTGACTCATCACACCTGTCAATAATGATTTAAGAACATCAGCTTTAGCTTGGTGTACTTCATCAACAATAACACATACAACACCTTCAATAAAGTCTTGAAATGGCACTTCCGCTTCACCTGCTTTAGTGTTCTTCAACATGTTACCTAGACTTTGCCATGTGCAAATTGTATGTGTTTTGTCGTACTCTTTTCGTCCACCGTAATATACACCTACATCTAGACCTAAGTTGATGTAGTCTTTCTCAGTCTGAGTAACAAGACTTGTATTGGGAACAATAACAATACTACGGCCATATTGTTCTATACAATTTGATAGTGCGGCTGTGATTAGTGTCTTACCTGCACCAGTTGCAATCTCTTGCAATGATTGTAGGTTTTTTAAATAGTTGTTGATAATCTCAATCTGATAGTCACGCAATATAACAGGCTGACCCTCCATTGGATGACCCTTAGGCCAGTTCTTATGTTTGAATGTAGCCTCGGACACTTCAGTGAAACTGAATACTGTTTGATAGTCTCTAGAATCTTCTAGTTCAATATCATAACCTGCTTGGTCAAGTAATGGAAGAATTTCTGGGAGCAAGTTAATATATGTGCTACCACCTAAGGCAAAGTAACTGCTTTTGCCATTCCATCTACCCAACCTTACTGCAGGAAGATACCTTGCGCCCGGAACTTCAAACTCAAACATCTTCATTAGTGTTTTGCGATCACCAAGTTCAAGACCTTCAATCTTTACATTGACTTCATCTTTTATTATTAATTTACATTCTTTCATTTAGGCCCTAAATCTATTGGTTCCGAGTTTACAAATTTAATTACTTTAAACAATTTCATTGGCTTTTCATTTACTAATGAAAAGTGACCTCGTTGATACACTATAACAGGATTATTATAATCTTTCAAGTCTTTAGGATTCTTACAAAATTTAATAGAGGTATTATGTATATCTAATTTAGAATTAGTTACAAATGATTTGGGTTCACTGATAGCATCACATCCAAATTCTTCTAACCATTTAATGGTTATTAAAGCATCTTTCATTTCTATTTCCATTTGAAAATTCATAGCAAGCATTATTTTAACAGGGTTTTCTGTTTTTGAAAAATGATCCTTAACTGATTGGTCGATCATAACTCCATATTTAACTAATGTTGCTATTGTTTTTAAATCATCTGTTATGAGAATGTCTTTGATTGCCCCATATAAATGCTCGTTCATTGCGGCAATATAGTAATGCCCCTTATAAACTAAAGTAGGAACCCAGTATTTAATATTCTCATATGTGCTAAGACTATCTACAATTTGAGCAACTGTTTCGCAGTAACTCAATATAGGATAATGATCCGCAGTTAGATACAATAACTCTTTTAAATTAGTGTGACTATACTCTGCTTCATATTGCCGTTTATCTTTAATCCATTGCAGTGTGTATATAGGATTCTTTTTAAGTGCTGTTAAAAAGTTTCTGTTAAAGGGAGAACGTAGAATTAGTTTGTCATTCTCTATTTTGATTGTAGCTCCGGTATATTCAGCAATACTTTCTACTAAAGGAACATCCCAGGCTCGGTTTAATATTTCTTCTACTTCAATTTTTAATTGAGAGAATTGTCGTTTATATTTACGTGCCACCTTCCTGAACAAAAGGTCCTGATTACTAGTAATCCGATTGTGTTGAGTAATATAAAGGGTAAGATTATTTACAAACTGGTCATCATATCTACTCAATCGAATATTACTAAGCATCCAAGTGGCAACCTCGTGTAGTGTTTTAAAGTCCATCTTTAAGTATAACAGGACACTAGACAAAAAGCAAATTAATAGGCAAAAAAAGGGGAACCTAAGTTCCCCGAAAGAAAGAGCCTATGAAAAAACTTATCGAAGAGGGCTTATTGACACTGCCTCTACGCACACTGCAGGGGTTAACCTTTCATACAAGTTGCTTTAGCAAGTTCGCGCCAGTTAGCACTAATCTTAACCAAGTCTGCAACTTTCAAACACATACGCAAGGACACTTCACGCAATTTATTGTGATTGTCCCAGATGAACGACATAATTTCGTCTGTCTGTTCTTGCGTGAAATCATATTCAGCAAACAAACCACCATCAGCATCCCGATGCACTTGCTTGATACGCAACATTTTGTCACGCTCACTGTCAACTGTCAGGTCCAAAAAGTGACAACGACTTTGCAATGCATCCAAGTGAGGTTGCATTTTGCCGGCTTTCTTTGCATCAAACGATTTGTTTGTAATGAAAATTACAGAACCGTTGAAGTTGAAACTATTAGGGATACCTTCTTCACGCAAAATACGTGAATCTTTGTTCCACGAAATTCTACGTGTCTTGCCTGAATCCAATGCACCTTTTAGTACGTTCAATGCATCCTGATCTTCCCAGATATCACAATCATCAAATACCAATACATTTTTAGCATCACTAAATTTGTACAACTTAGCAAACAAGCCAATACCTGACATTGCACCTTTGACAACTTCAAAGCGAACCTTTTTGCTAGCAAGTCTGTCAAACATACTTGCTTTTTCCATTTGAATGTTCACACCGTGTGACTTACCAATACCTGCAGGACCTGTCACAATCATAGCACGAATTTCACCACTGATACATGCCTTAGACATTTCATCAAGCACTGCAAAACGTGATGCAATACGGTCCATTGCTTCTGTTTCAGTTTCTTTAGGTGTCTCTGCTTTGACACTATCACGACCTGACACAAATTCAATCATTGATTGATTGTCAACGTTTACACGAACCTGAGGGCCGCGCCCTGGGAACTGACCTTCATTTTTTACTGTCACAAAACCACCTTTATTTCCAAGTTGATAACCTTTAACCAGTGTGAAAACTTCACCTTTGATTGTTTCATTGCGATAAGAACCACTAGTAATGCGAACGATGCTTGTCATTTGTTTCCTTTACTTGACTGAATAAGACTCTATTATAGCACAATACCCATTTATTGTCAAATTATGCTACCTTGCGAAAATATTGATAGGGCAAGCCCTGTGTATAACAAAAGTACTCAAAATCTCCGTTAGCACTTTCAGCATCCATCAACCATGCAATAACACGCTCACGGCTAGTACCGTTGTGCATGAGATTTGTAACACGGCTTTCAAACTCCACAATAGCGCGGGCTTGTGCCTCTTTGCGGACCTTTTCTTCAGCTTCAATAGCTTGACCGAGGACTACAAACTCAGCTTCAAACTCTGCAAGAGTCCAAGTTGAGGTATCGATACCACGGGGACGAACTCCGTAAGCATCCTTGTACATGTCCCAATATGTAGCATGAGCCTGTTCCAACACTGTCAACTCATCCCAAGATTTGAATTCTGTAGTCATGTCGTAATCCTTTTCTTTACTGTCTAAGATTCTATTATAGCAGAAAGCCCATTTATTGTCAAATTTTGGCAATTAATTGAGCATGAATTAGGTCCATTTCACTTTGTTCAACATAGAAGTCGGTAGTAGGATCATAGTAGGAACCTTCTTTGTTGTCATAATACAACACTCGACCGGAGAAATTGAACGGACCTTCAAGACCGTTGCGAGGACCATATTTGGTACGCATTTGATCCATCTGATATTTGTCTGCAACAACTTTGTAACCCATGAACAACTCCTTTTGACTGAATAAGCATCTATTGTATCACAGGGTCCAATTATTGTCAACCTTGACCACCACTCATAAATATCATCTATGAGTAGAATAACAGTAGCCTTTGATTATTTTGCAATCAACTATCCATTAGTTAATAATCAAAATTTTAATCAATCATTATCTGAATTAATCAGAGATAACGGTACATTTGAATTTTTTAATAAGCTTAGTGGATTTGAATGTAAACCGTCGGTATTATTAAAAGAAATGGATTATTTTATATATCCAATTACACTTGGGTTAAATCCTGATGATTGGATTAATCATCCGGAAGTAGATTTATTAGCTACAACTAATATGTCTATTCATACATTTAATGGCATAAGAGGCAGAAATGGATTTTTATTTCTTAATTTGGGGAATGAATCTATATTAGATGATTATATTTTAGACACTATACATGCATATTTAAAAACAAAAGATATTCCTTTAAGAAAAGTAATATTACAAACAGGTAATGTAAACGGTGAAAAATATTATAAAGATTATTGTTTTAAAAAGCAAATTGAACGAGGGATGAATATATCTTGTTTAGAATATTTCGAATGGTTGTGTAGTAGATTAATGGCAGAACATAAAAATCTTACCCGTGACATACTTACAAAAAATATAGATTTTACTAAAATAGAAAAAACATTTTTATGCATAAACAGGGCGCATCGTTGGCATCGTATTAACTTATTCATATTATGGCATATTAATAAGTTAATAGAGGATACTTACTATACAATGAGTCTTAAATCTAATTTCCCTATAGGGGAAGGATATGATGATCATGTTTGGAGACAAGCAATTGATCGTAATTTGATTGCTAAATTTGAATTAACTGAGGAATATATAGATACTATACAAGCAACGTTGCCACTACAAATAGATGAATTTGTCGGTGCATCTGAAATGGCTGGTTTATATGGTGCAATAGATCCGTATTATCAAAGTAGTTTAATTAGTATAGTCACTGAAACCAATTTTCAAAATAACGATATTTTTAATACAGAAAAAATATTTAAACCAATGGTCCATCGACACCCCTTTATTTTAGTAGGACCACATAAAACATTAGAAAATTTAAAAAATATGGGGTATAAAACATTCAGTGATTTTTGGGATGAATCATATGATGATATTGAAGATCCAACTGAACGATTATTAAAAATAGTAGAAATTTGCAAAGATATACATAATTGGGATAATACTAGAAAGAAACAGTTTTTCTATAAATCAATGATTATAACTAATCATAATCATGATTTACTAACTTCTCAATATCCTGATAATATGCGTAAAAACTTTTGGCATAGGTTAAGAGATTATGCAACGTTTGTGCAGGATAAAGACAAATCTATTTAAATAAATCCCTTAATAACCTGACTATAATCATTAATAGAATTTTGTATTTTATTATTAGTTGAATTGGGTCTGCATGGTTTACAGAAACTTGTTATAAAATTATCGTAAATTTCTTTGTGTTTATCACTACACCATATATCTCTAAAGTCATCATCGATCCAAGATCCTAGTTTAGTATCTTCTCTGCCTTTATACTCACAGCATAGATAAATGTTACCATCGGCACAGAAATTAGGAAACAAAAACATCTGATGGCATCGTGTATATGTTCTTGTGTCATATCTCCCAAGTGATATGTCTGCATTGATTTTATAAAACTCACTTGCAATTTTTATTCTAGTATTGACTTCATCATTCATAATGAAACTATGCCCATTCAATACCATTGGGCGTAAATGGACTGCACGTGCTTTTACATCTCTTGCATATTCAAATATACTGTTAATTTCTAATTGGCTTGTATTCTCAGGCATGAGTAATGCTTTTATATCTAACGGAACACCTTTACTACCTAATTCTTTTGCTGTCTCTTTGACTCTATTGAAGGGACTATCCGACATTTTGCTTTTGCGTATTAACTCATATGTATCAGGATTCCCGCTGTCAATATCTAAACCTATATAAGCCATTTGCTTTAGTTTATCTGTATCAATTGTCAGTATCTTGTGTAGTTTTGTGCCGTTAGTATTCATTGCGGCAACATAACCTTTATCAATTACGTCTTCTAATAAATCTTCATATCCAGGAAGTAATGTGGGTTCCCCTCCACCACTAAAGATCACATTACTTAATGTTCCTATGACATTACTGTCATACTTACGCCAGTTGTGTAGTCTGTCAATTAATTTAATATATTGTTCCACAGACTGGTAAACCGGCATATCATTTCTGAATTGCTCGGTGTTACAGTAATAGCAGGCTTGATTGCAGATATTAGTAGTGTCTAAGTCTATCTGCCAGGGTAGTATTTTACCGGGTATCTTGCCTTGTATCCAGCGTGAGACTAATTGATATTGATCCATTAATCATATTTACACAAATGTAAACTTGTTATCAGTTTTTATAAACTCATTACCATCACGTGAACATTTTTTAAATTTGCCTTTAATAGTAATGTCATTTTTATTCACTGTCATATCCATCAATGAAATCAATGGATTACTAGTATCTATATTAATGTTCACTAGATTATTAGACCTGTCACTAAACCAATATTCTTTGCGCTTGTAGCGTTTAGTGTTGACTGATAGCTGTTTTACAAACTTCAATTGTTTGGTGTCAACGACATGAGGTTGATCCATGCGCTTAACTTCTCTGTTGAAATCAAATAACATTTTTTCAAACTCAACATCATACTCATAGAATTCAGGAAGACGATATGCTAATGGCATCATGTTTTCTTTAAACATCTTACCATCACTGTGAATAAAGGTATTCAAATCTTCACGGAAAGAGGTAAAGCCTGTATTCTTCAATTTTAATACCATGATTTTCTTGCTGTAATAATCACGGATAATATTAGCGTGTGCAATATCGTCTTCACTTACTAAGCGAAACAATTCACTGTCTAATAGTTTAGTGATAGTAGGTTGAGGCAGGTGCGGCAATGTGTCCCTAGTCTTACGATATCGTGCCCAACATACGCTCAGTGCTAATAGGTCTTGGCTGATTTCATAGACTTCGTATTTTTTAACATCATCATTAAATCCAAATTCTAAATTACCTAAGTTTATAGTTTGAGCACTATATCCACCGGCGATGGCTCCACTAGTACCGGTTATCGAGATAGTAGGCGTTGCACCATAACCATTATTAGTTATTTGTGAACTACGGATATTTATATTTGCAAGTTGTTTGCTTAAGTTATAATTAGCCAATTGTAATATCTTCCATTCCACTAGTGCGTAGTCGCACGATATGTCCCATCTGCCATTGTTTGGCTTCGAGACCCTTCATAATGCCAAGCCATCTATTGCGTAATAAGGCAACTTCGTTAATCAACACTTCCATATCAATTACTTCATCTTCACCTTCTGCGTACTTTTCAGCATCACGGCTTGTCAATGCCCTATTATACGCTTCTAAATATTTTTGAAAATGTTTTCGGCGAATTCTCCGTAATTGTATATTGAGATAGTTAAGCACCGCTTCAATCTCTTGCAGTTGATTAAAACGGTGTTCAGTTACACCCGGGATAGCGGCAATGTTCTTTTCAACATTGCCATATATCTTGACTTCTTGTTTAGCCAAAATTAATTCAGCTTCATAGTGAGTTATGAAATCGGGTATCACACCAAGATTTTGTGTGATACGAGTATACCAGTTCATTTAATCCCATTCTTCGTCTGCGTCATCTTCATCATAATCTTCATACGATTCTTCAGTATCATGCTGTGCTATATACTCTTTGAGTGCAGTAATAACTTCTTTCTCGCCCTTAAAGGCATTTTTGATATCTTCAGCTTCGTAGTTGTTATCAATCAGTAGATTGACTAGTGAATCGGCCGCTTCGCTACGGTCATTTAAATCAATATGCGAACGCAATGCGTCCCACACTTCTGCAACAAAATCTAAGTTCATGCTGTAACATCCTCCTCCGATGATACATTACTTATCTTTGAATTTGATTTTTTACCATACTCAGACATAACTGTGTCTAAGCAACCGTCTGTGTTTGCTTCCCATGCCTTACGAAACTTCTTAATGATTTCACCATCAAGTGTTGTATAGACTAAACTGTTACCTTCTTTTTTAACAAGCTCTGCCTTCTCCATCATGTCTAGCATGCCTGAGTAGGGACTCATACCTGTCTCATATGGAATCTTAACTTGAACACTTTCAAATGGTTTTGCATAACGAGTTTTCATAATTTTACATGCCGCACGAATACCTCGCACTTCACTAATCTTATTACCATCTTCATCTTCTTTAAGTTTCAATTTCTTCATAGCAACAACAATACTTGATGCATAGACAAAACCTTGACCACCACTGATTTTATCATCTGGATCAAACATATCTTGTGAAGCATATGTGTGATTAGTTGCAACTAAGCCGATGCCTAGACTACCAAACATGTTTACACAGTTACGAACAAGTGCAGTCAGTGCTTTAGGTTTACGACCCATGTCACCCTTCATGTCACCTGCTTCAAATTGATTAACATCAGTTGGTGTCAATAGCATGCCTAAACTATCAACAACAAACAATACCTTAGGACGATCTGTTTCCGGTAATGCTTTGTAATCTTTGACGAACATAGAAATAGTTTTTCCCACTTCATCAATCATTGCCATGTTAAGTTTTAGTAGTTTATCTTCCGCAGTAGATACACCCAGTGCGTGTAACCATGCTTCGTCAAGTGCATTTTCGCTATCAATTAAGACTACAAAGATTCCTTGTTGTTGTGCGTGTCTGACGAGGTTTCCTGAGCAGATAAATGATTTTCCGGCGCCTGACTCTCCGGCAAAGACAGTAACTTTACCAAGAGGTACGCCTTTATTAAAATCACCACTAATGAGGTAGTTGAGAGCATAATTTCCTGTCGAGATCCAATCGGTAGGATCGTTAAATCCTATTGATAATCCTTCAATACTTTTTGTAATATCCTTGCGGAATTTACTTACGTCAAAAGGTTTTCCCATTTAATTATCCATTTCTATACTAAGTGCTTCTTTGATTACTTCAAAAAGTTCTACCTCAGTAGCGCACATAATTTTACAAGTTTTCCAATCATTCTCTTTGTCTCTTCCACCGACTTCAATCATAAAGCCGTTATCATATCGATTGACCGTAAATGATTCATTTACTTTTTCTAGTTTGTTTAATTTCTTAGCCATATTATTCTCCTTGTTATTTGTGTATGCCATTAGTATACACGCTGAATGGTTGTTTGTCTAGCATATCTGGACATTTTTCTGCCATTGAATCAATTTCCCAATCTTGCGGGAAATGTCTTAATGCACCTCTAGCTCTATCTCTAATGATGCCCGGCACCCTAGGTGTACGACCTGGGTCGCATAGTTCCTCTAACAGTTTTTTACCTTGCTTAATGGCGCGGTAGCGTTCGTCTGGTAGTGTCATCGTGGTTCCTAAGGAAGGAAGCAAGTGCTCCCTATCCAATAAGTATTACTTATTTTGTCTAGCACGAATCATCGCTAAGATGTCTTGTGCTTTATCCGTTGAAGTTGTTTTTGGAACTTCAATAGGAGCCGATGATGTTGTAGATGCTTCTTCATCCCAGGGTGTAGTAGAAGTTCCTGCTACAGGAGTTGCTACGGGTGCGCTGGTTGCAATAGTCGCTGTTGTTTGTGCCGTAGCTCCTGCTGGTGCTTCTAATCCATATGGACGATAGTAATTACCCCAGCGTTCATTGTCATACGGTTGACCATCAACTGATGCTTCAAACATTTCTTTGATGATACGCAATTCTGCTTCTCCGGGCTTCTTTGGAAGAAAGCTAGCAAGGTCAAATAATCCATGCGCTTCAATAGCAGTTTGTTCTGCTTCTGTTAGAGGAGTTTCTTTACGTGCCCAGTTACTTGTTGAGTAATCAGCATAACCACCTTTGCTTGTTTTCTTGATGTTAAAGTCAAGACCACGCAAGAAGTCTGTTGGCAATTCTTCAATCTCTGGATCCATCAATCCAGCTTTAACAATTGGGATGATTTGTGGGCTGATGATGAATCTACGAATAGGGTTCGCAGGTGTCTTGTCATCACCAAGTGGGTTCTGACGAACAAAACCTTGGAATAGATAACTACGCTTCTTCCAATACTTGTTTGCCATTTCTTTCAATGATTCGTCTTTATACCAAGGACGAACTTCTGCCAAGATAGGGCAGTTATCACCATACATTTCTACACACGGTACTTGTACTTCAATACGTTTAACGTTAGAATCACCTTTAACGCCATTGAATGGAAGTTTGATAATTTGTTTTTCTACCCAAAAGAAATCATTCTTTGAGTTACCATCTGGTAAGAAACGAATGCTGGCAGTAGTGCCTTCATCCATGTTCCAGTGTGCGTAAACTGAGTTATCAGATTGGGTGTTAGAACCCTTATTGCTTGTTTTGTTTTCTTGTGCCGCGATACGAGCACGAATGTCTGCTAATGATGCCATGATATTTTCCTTAATAAAATTGAGATGGTCTCTGTTTTAGTATTCGACACTCACCATGAATGTCTAACACAAGTGTAAGTATAGCAGTACTTTACTCTCATGTCAATAGTATTTATGCCATATGTGGGAAACCGCATATTTTTATGCGGTTTATTTACCCTTTTTAGAAACGCTTCTTTGGCTTGTTTCGTCTGCGTGTAGCAAGAGTTTTGTCTGCTACTTGTTTTACAGCCGCTACTTGCGGTGTGGGCATTTGTGGTAATTGTTTTTGTATCATCTGCAATATCTTAGCATCACTAGGATCATTCGGGTTTAATTTTTGTCCACCAATTTTAACTGGCTCATTTGGCATTGTCTGCGGTTGTTCAGGCTCACTTGGTGTATTTGCCTGAGGTGTCATATATGGATTAGGACGATCGGTTGTTTGTGGTGCAGTTTGTTGCGGTACAGTAGTAGAAGTAGTTGCGGGTGCGCTGGTTCCAGCAGTCGCAGTTGTTTGGGCCGCAGGTTGCGTAGTTGGTTGTTGTACTGGCTGTTGTGCAGGTTTTGTTACCGGTGGTTTGAATGTAGTATTCGCAGTAGCGTAACCAGTTGAACCTCCACTGAAATTCGGAGTTTTTGCAACTACAGGTGGTGTCGTTGATGGTTGACCCTGTTGTGCTTGTTGTTTGCGTTGCACTGCGGGTATATCAGTATTTTGCCCTACCCATGATTGATTTTGTTGCGCTGCCTGTGTAGGTTGCGGTGTTTGTTGTGTGGGTTGTGTTGTTTGGGTTGCAGGTTCAACTTTACGTTGTACAGGTTGTTGTAATGGTTTACCCATTATATCTAAACCTTTACCTTGACCTGCAGGTCTTGCAAACTGTTTAGTCAATGCATTGTTATAAGATTTAGTAGTGACTGCTCCTGGAGTGAACATACCACCCTGTGGATCAGTACCAGACTTTGCTCCAGATACAGGACCACGATTGGAAATTTCTCTATTTGCTTGACGTTGTGCTCTTACTGCGGCAGCGGCACGGTCTCTATCAAGCTGTGACTTGTAGTCACCGCCCATTGGATTCTGCACACGAACAACTTCATCAATACGCATTATCTTCTCAATAATCGTTTGATAGTATCCAAGTCATCTTGACCTTCTGCCATTGTTACACCACGTGGACCGCGGTCATCTTTAACTCCGCCTGCCTTCATCAATGCCGCACGGTCAGCATAGCTACCTTGCTTAACATCTTTAGCTGCCTTCTTAATATCAGGAGTTTGTTTGTCTTTATCAATATGTTTCAATGGATCAAATTTTTCTGCAACTTCTTTGTTACTATATTTGGCACGAATGTTTTGCATTGTTTTCTCGCTAGCATGGTCACGACCTGCATCACGCAATGCATCCATACCATCTTTACCATACTTCTTATCACCCAAGTATGCTTGTAATGCACTTTCATCAACTTCTTTTTCGTTAGATTGAGCCATGTTAGGCTTACCGTGTTGTGCATGAGCAGGTATGCCAGCTTTCTTTTGCAAGTCTTTTAACACATCATCTTCGTGACCTAATGTGTCTAACACTTTGCCGCCAACTTTCTTTAGTGTGTTTAGTATACCTTCATCAACTCCACCTAATGTTTGTTCTATTTGTTTGATCCAACCACTTACATCACTTGAACCAATTTCATCAGTGTCACCAACGAAATCTGCAATGTCATCGATAGCTTGTGTAACTGCTACAGGACCGTACTTCTTTAACAAGTCTAATCGTTGTGATAATATTCTACGAGTAATAGCGCCGGCTACTGGATTATCTTCAGCACTTTCTGGAACGCCTTGTGGATTATTACTTGTTAGACTTTCTTCTTCCTCTAAATCAAATGCTCTTAAATTCTTAGCATCCGTTCTTACATTATGACCTAATGTCTCTGCGCCAGGAGCTTCTGTTAATTCTTCTTCAGCATCATCTGCCGCATCATCGGCTTGGTCATCTTCAATATCTTCGTCACCTTCAATTAACTTATCTGCCCATTCACTTAATTCAGTAACTTCTGACATTTCACTAATCTTCTTCTGTAGCTTAGACAGTATTGGCATTACTGATTCAATCCGTGGATCAACTGTTTCTTGTACAAACAATTCGTTGATGTTACTCATGTCGCTATCATCTTCCATTAATGGAGGACTCCATGATTCAAAGTACGCATTATAACCACGGTGACCTGCTAATTTACTTAATGACTCACGCAATGATTGATAGTGATTAATACCCTCAGCAATCAATTTCTGTGTTGATTCTGTAAATTGACCACTGCGAGTAGCACGAACAAATCCAGCCATCTTACTATATTCTTCACATAAACTACCAATGTGGTTCCAACGTTCGTCATGTGGCATACCACCTTCTGCAATATGTCTAGCATATACACGTGCAATGCCAGGTCTTGTAGTTGGTGCTAAGAATCTTTCACCCTGTTCATTCTCTAAGAAGATACGTTCAACATTACGATAACGTTGTTCGCCTTCTTCGATTTGGCGACTATGTTGCAACACAATCTTTACGCTAGGTACAGCATCACTGTAACTTGCTTTTCTGCCCATTGGGTAGTAACCTTCTGCAATTGATTCTTTTTTCTTCATATATTCCCTCTTTGCCATGTCGTGCTTTAAGTTGCTTAAATTCCGTAATTCAAAACTCAATTGATATTTTTGTGAAAACTTCTTCAATTGATTTAATAATTTATACCAAGATATGTCATCAGATTCTAATTCTTCTTTTTCACTATTAGCTACTTCGTCACCAAAATAAACTGTTAATTTATGTAGTCCATCAATAGAGATAGTAACTGTTCCATAGTCTTCTCCGTCTTTAACAAAGTTAAATTGGAAAACTTCTGCTTCTTCAGGGGTAGGAATTTCCTTACCTGCAGTGCTTAACATAGTAGGATCAAGACCCTTGCTATGCAATAGGTCGAAAAGTGAACGATTCAAAGATTCTGTGTTTTTTGGCATAATGTATTTATCTTTTACCTCTTAGCTCATCACCGCAAAGAACGGTAGGGGTGCAATATACTCATCATGGTCACGAATCTGGTTCTCTAAATCAAAATGATAGTCACTCAATTGTTGTAGCATACGTGTTACTAATAAGCTAGCCATAATCAAATCGTCTGTATCACCTATTTTGGCGGCATAACTGCCCCCGTGTGCTACAAACGCTTTTAACTCACTGATAAGACTACGACTATTTATAGTCATTCTCTTGCTTTCAACTAGAGTTTTAAATTTGGCACAGCTTGCTAACTTACTCTTGTTCGTTGTATTGAATCCTCTACGACCTTTACCAGTTTCACTAATAAAGACACCCGGAATACCCGATTCTCCGTATTCGTTTAATGATACAATTGCGGCTTCTCCAATACCGTTACACTCAATACTGTAATAGATGTTGTTGGGCTCACCTGTACATTCTGCTATGTATTTGTTAATCTGAGATAGTAGTTTGATTTGGCTAGGTATATCAGTTTTATTATGTTTCCATTCACCAATCTGCTTAGTTGTGTTTGCTTCAAAGATTTGAATAGCTGCCGGATCACCGCCTGTACCTAGACTTGGATCTAAACCTACACAATACAAGTTACCCTTTAAAGGAGTGTCATACCAACGAACTTGTCCTATACGTTTAACGGGCTCAATCCCTTCCAAAGCAATCAATGTATTTGGATTAATCAGTGTTTCATCAGCGATAATGAACTCACAACCAATTTCTCGGTTGAAACGATCTTCACCGAGTTGTGCTTTTATTTCATCAGCCCACTTTTGATCTCTTCCGGGTTGTTCACTCCAATGCGCTCTATACGCTCTGAAGCCATTGACACCTAATTCTGTTGTGTTACCAAAATCATCTTCTGTCTTGTTAGCACCCTTCCAAATATAAGCAAATTGATCCTCATCACTGTTTGGTGTACTTGTGATAATAGCTTTACCACCAGTACTTAGTGTGGGTGTGATAGCTGTCCAGAATTCCTTAGCAATACTTGGTCTAACGAATGCAAACTCGTCAAGATATAATAGTGTGATAGACATACCACGACCTGTATTTTCAGTAGTTGTAGCACTAACAATACGACTACCGTTTTCAAAGTCTAATGAGCCTTTGTTGTATGTTGTTACACCTGCTTTAATATAGTCAGGACAGTTTTCGTATGCATAACGTATACGTTGCATAATCTCCTGTGCACCTGTATACTTATGTGCCGCAACTAAGATAGTACTATCAGGTACAAACATGGCGTACCAGAGTAGATATCCTGCGGCTGAAGTTGATTTACCTGATTGTCGTGGCATCAATGAGATTGAAAATCTATAATTATGATAGGTTTCAATCAATCGTTTTTGATAGGACCACGGATGATAAACCATACTCCCTTTAGTAGGGTGTTGTATGATAAAGAAGTTATCCATAAAGTATAGATAACCTGTATCAGGGTCACAGCATTTTATAAAATCCTGTAGTTCTTTATCAGTTTTAAAAACTGTTTTGGTATAAGGATTCTTTACTAGTGACGGTGCGTTACTCATAGTGAATATTTATAAGTTTATACAGATCTGGGAAAACATATTGGCTATTCAGTTTCCTATCACTATCAAATTTTTTTAACCGCTCTAATACAGTATTGATGTTTGGTTTATATTCTTCATTAATTTTATTTAATAAAGTTTGGTAAGTATTTTTTTCAGTTCCAGTATCTATTTTCAATTTTAAAAAATTTTTAATATCCTCTAATTGTTCCGTTGGTAAGTGTCTTGGATCTAACCAATATCCGGCCTTCCCACTTACATATGTTATAGTAAATGAAACAAATCCATTATTTTTTAATAAGTTGATACAATCAAAAATACTTTTATAATTTAGTATGGTATAGACCATGTTAAATGTAATATCATGACCTTCAATTTTTTTTAATTCTAATAAGTTGTGATAAAAATTATCCCAAGTACCCGGCCATCTGATATAGTTGTATCGGTCTCCTATATCTTCAACACTTACAATCCAACAAACATTTTTAAATTTTAACAGTAAATCATAAATCTTGTTATTTTTAATTTGCGATAGGTTAGTGTTTACGAATATTTGAACATTTGGATTTACTTCCAGTAGTTTTTGTAAAATTATTTCATTTTCTTTAATCAATAATGGTTCACCACCGGCAAGCATAACATCATTTAATGTTGTTGCATTTGTTAAAATATATTCAATTAGGTCAGTGCGTGTCTCTGATTCAATGTTTATATAAGAATTGTTGTTAATTGAAGCCCAAAGTGAGCTGAGTTCAGGGCCACAATATATACACGCATAGTTACATGTATTTCTAAATCGTAAATCAGCAAGTCTTAATTCAAAATTACCTTCATTTTGATAGAAAGATTTATTTGGTAGATATTTTTCAAATTTTTTTACCATAGTTTTTTTAAAACTATCTGGTCCTATTTTACAATTCGAACAACCTTTAGGTAATTTGTTTTCTAAAATTTCTTTTTGTATTAATTTATGTCTGTCATTGTTTAAGATATCTGACACAGTATCTTTGTTCAAATTACCTAATGTATCTTTAGACACACAGCACGGCTTTACTAATCCACTAGGGCTAGTATATATACTGGTCCAAGGGGCTGGACAAAAATTATCACTCATAATGAGTATTTAGTTTATAGCAAGTGCATTATATCTTTGTTTAAGAATTGGATAAAACTCAGATTTACTAATTCTATACTGCATTGCAATATTTTTCTCTATGGCTTTAAATCGTAAATAATGCATGTCTTTGCCATTAATCTTCTTATACAAATCTCGAATGTATTCGGCATTAAAAAGGTCTTCAAACTTTATGATGTAATCATATTCATGCTGAAACTTTTTGTCCATATTTTGAGCATTAGGTAAATGTACATTAACACCATCTAACATATACATATTATTGGCATTTAGTATGTCTAATGTAGGTATAGGAACCTCTTCACTAGTTAAATGCGGCACGTGTTCTGTATTATTTAAAACAATTTTGGCTAATGCCAACCACATCACATCAATGCGTTCTTCAAATGATTCTGCAAGTATTTTTATTTTTATTAATTGATGTTTATTAACATTATCAAACAATTCTTCCCAAGAATTGTTTTTTTTTGAAAAATTTTGTATTTCTGTTATCGCGGGGTTAATATCACCGTGAATTTTTATACTATAATCTAATGTGGTAGGGATTTTAGAAAAAATAGATAATGTCTTGAATAAACTATCATCGAATACATCACCATGTAAACATTTTATTAAAAAATCACCTCTTGCACCTATATAATAATTAATAAAAAATTGATTCATTTTACATTATTTAATATCCAACGGTCTTGCTTTTGTAGCTAAAACACAATAATATTTTTCTTTAGATGTTGCCAATTCACCTTTATCGTTCGGTGTTTGAATATCAAATTCTAAATTATTAAAGTAATCAATATTAAATCCACATCGTGTCAATAACGCGGCTAGTTGTTGTTCACCTAATATACTATAATGGTTCGCATTCCATTCGTGCTTGCGGTCACAATTTGGAGCAGGAACTTCAATGTAAATTTTACCGTTTTGTTTTAAAACACGATTATATTCCATAATACTAAAGATAGGGTATGGACTGTGTTCTAACGCATGTCGCAAGAAAATAAAGTCTACACTTTCATCAAAATATCCATCTTTTTGAGGAAGAAAACTTAAATCATATTTTTCAATTTTGTGACCCTTATCTTCACAAATCTTAATGTCACCGGGACTTAATGTAACTCCAGTAACATCTGTGTAGTTACGAATTTTCATCTCATCTAAGAAATAACCCGGACCACATCCTAAATCTAAGATTTTAATATCTTTTGGTAAGTTGAGAGGATCTATATATTTTGCAACGACTTCTCTAGTGAGATTCTCATGCATTTGGCTGTTGCCCTCATCATAGATATGTGCTGTGTATAACCATTCGTTGTAGAATTTTAGTTTAATTAAGTCGAGAGTATTGTTGATATCAATCATTGAGAATCCTGTAATTTGATATAATTACTTATTCAAAAAATGTGGTAGTGAAATTATTTTTTCTTGTAGCCTTTGAATGGCTTGACTAAACTTGTTTTGTTAGTATCATCAGGTTCTTGTGATTTACTATAGGGCACAACATCTTTTTTATCTGTTGGTATAGTTTTAGTCGCCGCAACAAACATATTGTATTCTTCTTCTGTGTATGGATGAACCGTGTTATACTTTTCAGCAAAACTAGCACTGTCCATTTCAACTGCATCTTGACTTTTACCATCAGCCATTGCCATTGCCATCCATAAACGATTCATGTGATAGATACGATCATATCCACCAATATCACGTGTTTTAAAGATACCCTGTGATACAGACGAATGATGAGGGTGAGGTTTGCCTTCACCTTCAGTTAAAAATTCATATGCTCTCATTTTCTCTTGTATCCTTTAAAGGCTTTGACTGGGCTAGATTTATCTACATCAGGTGCTTCTTCACTAGCTTGTGTACCAATACGTACAGCATCGCTTGCAGGCATACCCATTGATACTAGTGCGTCTTTGATCCATACTTCTGCCATTGGGTCATAGCTTACTATGATTTCATTTTCACCAAACACTGATTCTTTACCGTCAAACTTTGGTACATGATCCTGAGCACGTTGAGCCGCACCTTTAGCGCCAGCAATTGCTACACCAAAACGATATTGTAAGTATGGGTCTTGATTTTTAAGAGCAGGAATCTTAAATGCACCGGGTAGAGCCAATCCCACATCACGTGTGATTGTACCAGTTCTACCTTCATTTATAAATTCTTTAGCTCGCATTTTAATTTTCAGTTGTTAGTATATCACCATTTTGTGTGCCTAAAACAGAATCAACATAGCCGTCAAGACCAATATCAACACCCGGTGTCATGACACCAATGAATGTAACCTGAGATGCAATAAAATGTAGAATAAAAGCATTTGCAATAGGATTGGCAAGAATTCTAACATTTCCACCAGTTACATCCATATCGTATCTAGTTAATGCATTACCTGCAAAAGTCATAGCATAACCAGTAAACTTTACTGCGTCATTATTATTTGTAATTTGCGCTGAAATAGTAATGTCTTGACTATTAGGCGTTCCCGGATCGCTTGATCTAATCTGAAATGAGCCTTGTGTAAAGCTATTTGCTGGATACTCATATATAACTTGTCCTGGCGTTAATCCACTTGTATATACATTACTGGTGTTAGTTGTTGTAAAGAATAAATTGCTAAAGTTATTGTTTATCTTACCAAATGCAACTCGTAATGGATCACCTTGACCATCGTTAGGGGTAGCACCTATATTGATGTATTCTTGTGCCCCGTACGGGCCTTCCGTCGTAGTAAATGATAATAATTGCGGTTCAGTGGGTATAGATTCAACAATTTGTGTCGTGTTAAATATAACTTGACCAATATTTAAAATATTCTGTGTGCCACCATTGTTAGACACATTGCTTTCTGGAAATTGCGAGGAATCAATCAACTCAACATTAGCACCTATTGTGGTAAACAAGTTAGCAAAATTGTTGTTAATTTTATCAAATGCTAAACGAAGTGGATCACCAGAACCATCGTTTGGTATTTCCCCTGTTTCAATAACTTCTTGTGTCATTATAATTCCTAGACTATAATGTATTTATCAGAAGCCTGACCAATTCTTTTTTGGCCTACAACATATTTCATAATATGTTACTATTTTACACTATCAAATATCTTTTTTTGTTCGTTATACCACTCTTGCCAACTGTCAACTTTAGCTGAACATTCATAGTATAGTGAATAGTTGTGTATAATGACCTTAAGCATTTCTGTAATAGCTACTTTATCACCCTCAACTTTTTTAAGATTTTCACAACTTTGCATCAATTCGGGGATAGCATTAGGAAACTTTTGAGTTACAGGTACAGTTGTGGAACATCCTGCTAATAATAGGGCAATTAGTAAATATCTCATTTTATAGCCGCCTTATTCAATTCTGTAGCTTGATTATGTATGTCTATAATTTCTTTAGGAATCGGGCAATTTTCAATGTACTTGACAATTTCTTGATTCATGACTACCTCGCGGTCTATATACTTAATTATGTCAAGACCCTTTTCTCGTACTATCTTGGTTTTTTCTACGATTTTTTGTTGCATCTCCGCATTCTTTTCGCTAGACTTTATTTCAGCGTGTGCAATTTTAGCTTCCATCTCTTTGACTTTAAGTTCCCATTTTTTGTAGTCAACTAAGCCTCCTTCAAGGTATACACCAAATACAAGTATAATAATGCTACAGATTTGTATGACAACTTGATAAGTTTTGACAAAAGGAATGAATCCTAAGATGAATCCAGCAAGGGTGCCTAAAATACCTAATAGAAATATTATATGTATTGCGGCGTCGGGTAATATTGATAGTATCCACATAGTATTCTTATTTATACTAATATTAAACAAATATTCATTTCATTTTAGTAGATATTAGGTCGGTGGTGCAAAAACATTTGTTTCTGTTACATATCATATAATCTTCTGTAAACTTTATTTCTGTAGAAGATCCTCCCTCACCACATACACCTCTATATATTTTATCCATAGAATCTACTCTCATAAAATTTCTGCCTGTATCACATTTCCATCCTAAAAAATAATTTTCTTGATTTTTCATCAATGTTTGCGGATTTTCTATCTTAGTAGAACCATCGTCATATGTTATTAATAATGCACTATCAATCATATGTTTAACTGGTACATTATTTTTTCTTTTATATTTTTTTAAATTGCCAAATAGACTATTTGATTTTTTCAGTGTGATTAATTGTTCTGTAGAATAGTCTTTGTATATGTCTGGCGTAGACATACCTTTTATAATTGTGGTTGCGCCTGTATTTTCTTGCATAAAGTGACCAGCTTCAAAGGCCAAATCAATTGATAATACTATATGTGTTATCAAGCAAATGGTTTCTGTGGGTTCATTATGAAAAATATTAAGTACATTTGCAACATGCTGGTAGTCATTTGTTTGTTCGCTGTGATAAGTTATATACAACTGATCGAGTGACATTGATTCTTTTAATTCTTGCCACCACCTTAATGTTCTACTACCATTTGATATTAATGAAGTATAACCACCTTTTTGTTTGATATATTTTATTAGTTCTATCAATTCAGGAAACAATGTAGGTTCACCACCTGTTATTTGAATCCAAAAAGGAATACCATTGCAACTATCTACTATCTTATCGGTGTACTCTTTATATGATGCTAAAGAAGACCATCGCTGTGATCCATCTTTATTTTCTAATCCACAAAAACTACAATTAAGATTGCATACATTATGAATCTTCCATTCAATAAACTTACATTCAGATTTAACTGCTTTTTCTACTTTGACTGGTATCTTTATCATCAGTTATTTATAGAACTCATGAACCTTCTCAGCTATATAATCAACTTCTACATCAGTTAATTCAGGATAGATTGGTAAACTTAACACACCGCGACTTAGCATTACGCTAGTAGATAACAAGTCAGGCTTTGGTAAATTCTTTGCTGTAGGTAAGTCACCTAGTACATACTCATAATGAATCTTACTATCAATACCATCAGTCAATAAATGAGTATGTAAGCTATTACGATCAGGTAAATATAACACAAACTTTTGATGTGCATGAGGAGTTGTTGTGTCAGACAGACAAGTTAATGGTAGTTCTCTGAACGCATTACACCAATACTTGGAAATCTCACTTCTACGCTTTTGCCATCCATCAATATACTTTGCTCTAACAAGAATCTGAGCACAATCTTGTTCACTCATCTTGCTGTTAGTTCCTGCATCATGGAATGCAGGTTTGTTGTTGTCTCTGTATGTTGCGGCAAACAGATATAGTTGTTCGTCATTTGTTACAATTGCACCACCATTACCTGAACTAGGTAAGTTTTTTGTAGGATCAAAACTAATAGACATACCACTACCAACATCTCCGTCACATACTAACCAATGTTGTGCTCCGTCTACAATCACTGCATTTGCGCTAGTATACCCTGCAATAGGCCAAGGCTTACGACCTGCATAACCCATGACACACGTGTATCCTACTATGTATTTTTCAATGATTCCATTTTTATCAGTATCAACTAACTCTATATCCCAGCCTGCAGTTAAGAATGAGTTCAATGTTGCTGGATAAGTTAAATTAGGTATACCAACTTTAGGATTGCCTTCCATTGTTTCGTTATGCTTTTTCTTTTTATATCTTGCGATAATCTCTAATGCTTGTGTGCCACTATGAACAGTAACAGCATACTTTGTTTTAGTACGATGCTTTAGCCATTCTTCAAACGAGCGTGTATAATGTCCACCTACAAGCTGTCCATCTTTAAGGGCTCGGTGAGTTGCATCAAGCAACTCTGGACCAATGTTCTTATACTGTCTTGCTAGACCGAAGTGGGAGATTTGCATTTTTTGCCCAAGCTATATACCCGCCGTTAGTAACAGACCACGGACAGTATTGTTCCCATAACAATTTTGATTGTTCGGTATTTTCTTTCATCAACTTGTCTATGTTAAGTCTAGATTTATATCCATCTAGAGACCAATCATGTGCTTTCAATGCAGTTTCTAGTTCATTCATTTTATTTTATCCTGCCAGTACCTTGATGTACTAAGCCAATCATAATATTTTTGAAAGCCTTCTTCTACGTCTACTTTAGGATCATATCTAAAGTCACTACGTGCCGCATCAATGTTTAATGCACCACGACTGGGGAAGTCTGCATCTTTATCTCTTACATTGATTGAGCCTTTGCCTGCACATTTGACTGCCAAGTTAGCCGCATCAAGTAAGGTTCGACTATGGCTTTTGGTGATGTTATATGTTTTGTTCTCTGTATTGTCGCTTAATGCGGCACCTACAATGCCATCTGCGGCATCTTCAACATAAGTAAAGTCTAATGTTTCATTTGCACCATTAACATTCAATGTGCCACCCCGCATGGCAGTAAGCATAAACTTAGCAATAACACGATCCTCAACATCTAGTTCACCATAGACCGCACTTGGACGAATAATTGTATGGACAAGATTAGTTCTGCGTGTGTAGTCTTTGACTAAATCTTCACCTGCCAGTTTCAATATACCATACTGACCTTGAGGTTTGCAATCATAATCTTCTGTTACATCATCAGTGAAGTCACCATACACCATTGAACTGCTGATATAGATAAACTTACGTACATCATACTTATTACTAGCTTCCAGCAAGTTGAGCAACCCTTCACTCATAACACGACTTCCCCAAGCAGGATTTGCGTTAACTACTTTTTGTCTTGGGAAGCTAGCCATATGTATAACAATCTCTGGTTGCTCTACATTAAAGATAAAGTTAACTGCCTCTGCATCACAAATGTCTCTGTCATAGATAAAACTAGTTTCATCAATCTTCTTCATTCGCTCGGCCATCAAGTAATCAATTTCATCTTGGGGAATAATTCCATAGTTTGTTTTGTTATCCATTATAGATACTAAATGTCCCATATCTTGTAGTCGTTTAACTACATTGTGACCAATAAGTCCTAGTCCGCCAGTAACCAATATATTACTCATATTTTAACTTCCAAAATGTTAATTGTTTATGTGTTAGATATGCTCTAATCTGATAAGTATATCCATAATTGTATATGTCATGATTACGATGCCAACTAGGAGCAGGTATAGAATTTTCCATTATCCACTTACCGGCTTCTGTTTGTTGCCATTCGTAAATTGGTTGAGCAACAAACAAATCAGGATCTTCAACATCACCCATCTTAATAGTGTGAACTACTTGAGTAATGGTTACCATCTCTTCCCCAGTATCAGATAGTTGTACCTGATACTTGGGTCTAGTGAATTCGTTAGATTGCCATTGTTGCTTTGATAGGGCCATGACTTTGATAGTTCTCTAAATGTATGTCTTGCATTGTCATTTCAAAGATGTTAGTCTTTTCTGCATTTAACATCAATGTAGGCAATGGATATGTTTCACGTGTTAATTGTTCTTTAACTTGTTCAATATGGTCTTTGTAGATATGTGTGTCACCCGAACTAATAATAAGCTCTCCTACTTTTAATCCACAGTGATGTGCAATCAAATGAGTGAGTAACGCATAGCTAGCAATGTTAAAAGGTAAGCCAAGAAAAACATCCACACTACGCTGATACATATGGCAAGATAGTTCTTTATTTTTGTTGACATAGAATTGACTCATTACATGACAAGGGGGCAACGCCATTTGATCTAACTCACTTACATTCCAAGCACTTAGAATGTGTCTACGTCCATTAGGATCAGTCTTCAACCCCTCAATAAGGGTTGATAGTTGGTCGACTTCAATTTGGTCAACAGCGAGGCGTGTGCCGCCTTTGTGCGCCGAGCCCATGTTTTTTTCTGTACGATATTTGTTCCAATGACGCCATTGTACCCCGTAAACACGACCGAGATCGCCCTCGAATTTCGCTTTTGGTTTCCAATACGGTGCAAGCGCATTTGGCGTCCAGATAGTAACCTTTCCTTCTGCACTACCGTGGGTAAGTTCTGCCAATCTACGCTCATCACTAGATCCTTCAATGAACCAGAGTAGTTCACCGACACAAGCTTTCCATGCAAGTTTCTTAGTAGTGACTGCGGGAAAGCCCCTACGCAAATCAAAGCGAATATGACGTCCAAAAACACTATAGGTGCCAACACCAGTTCTGTCATCTTTAAGTTCTCCGTTATCTAGTATATCTTGTAGTAAGTCTAAGTATTGTTTCATGGTTATATTATATCATGTAATGAGAAAAGCCCCGAATATTCAGGGCTTTTTGATTGGATTAAAGTTTACCTAGTAGCCGATCAGTTTCTGGTTGTACGGTGTCTGCAATACTTTGAACATTCAGCACGAATTCTACACTCACTATCATGTCATCCAATTCATCTAGTTTGCGACTAACTGCTTCTTCTATATCGTCCGGGTTTAATCCTTGTGATAGAAATTTTTGAATATTAATAGTCTGTTGTTTCTTACCTTGAAGTTTGATGATAAGCTTCTTAATAAATTCTACAGGTATTTTATTCTTTTCTACATCTTCAAGAATATGTTCCCATTTGTGGATGAATTCTGGTGACATTAGACACTAACTTTTGCTCTTGCTTTTTTTGCTTTAGTTGGTTTCACTTCAACCGAAGGTACAGATATTACCGAAGGGTCAAGACTTTTAGCCTCTTCAGTCAATCGTTGTGCTTCTGCTAATAATCCTTTTGCCTCACGTTCCATTTTTTGTGCTTGCTCAAGTCTTTGTTTTGCAAGTGATGCATCACCGAGTAAATCACCTGATGGCACAACTGGGGCTTGATTACCACGCATCCTACGAACTACATCAGCCGGATCTTGCATTCCGCGGCTATTGTCCAATTCTTGTAAACGCTTAACTGCACTCTCACCTTGTTTCATTTCATCCAAAATTGTATTCAATTCATTTAATCGAATAGATTGGTTAGGTGAGGGTGTCATTAAAATCTGACTTGTTTGAACTTTCTTTAATTGTCCTTCACCATGCAACACTTGAAGAATAATTCTACCGTCTTTGGTGTGAGTGCGATTTAATGCGTCTGCTAAGTGTTCGCTGTTTTGACCAATGTCACTCTCAATACATTGAATCAATGGGTCGTGTATGTGCTGGTTCAATAATTCAGTATGAACAACCAAACACATGTGAGGTTCGCCGGGCACTTCTCGAAATACTACTGCAACTTTTCGGTCGCCTTGTTTTCCTACATGTCGTGTAAACATAATAATCTCCTATCAGATATGATAAAGATATTTAACTGATATTAATCAATCAAATATTTTTTATTGTAGTGTAGAGTAGCCCCAGGGCTTACTAAAGTAAAAATTTAGTGTTTTTTGGGCATCTAAATTGTTAGACAAATTCATTCCACAGCAATAATATATATATACCGGATTCTCTGGTTTACTAAAATTAACTTCTTCTAACCAAGGGCTAAACTCACCAAATGCAACGCCGGCTGTAATGTCAGGTATACTGCGATGTATCACTTCAAGGAATGCTTGAATTTTTAACAATTGTATTTGTGGATTAATATTTTGTTTTTGAGTTGTCCAAATATTACTAATCATCATATCCCAAAATCCAACAGGCACCATACCAACACCAGTGTCTGACATTAAAGGTAATGTTGTTATAATAAATTTTTTACCATATACCATATAAATATCTTTTATCCTTTGTATTTGATTTATACTATATACATCATTTGTGTATAAATTAACAATTGTTTTTAAGTCATATACGGGAGTCTTTGATAAACCCCCATTTAAATAAAAACTTGCATAGTCAACATGATTCCATATTGCAGTTTGTTCAAGCAACCCACTAGCATACGATAATTTACCAAAATAAACTTTTCTTAATTCAGAGATTAATTGTTGCCAATAAAATAAATGGTCATATGATTCTAAGTTACTATTACCCTCACTTATAAATATTCCATCTACCGCATGTTGTTGAGCAATAGTTGCAATATTTTTCTGATAAGCAATGATACTATTAAACATTTGTTGTTCAGTATATTTTTTAAAGTCAGGTGTCAGTTCTACATCTGTTACACTATCTACAATTCTTAAGGATATCCAAACATATAATCCTTGAGATTTTGCATAATCAACCAACTTCCAAATATCTTTAGGAATAGTTTTATTATCGGTAGGCTGGTCATTTAAACTTACAAGTCCGGTATATTTGTTAACAGGTGTTTGTAGTTGAACAATAACTCCATTAAAACCTATTTCTTTAATTCTGTTTAAAGTTGGTTTTACAGATTCATATGATGTAGTGTGATACCCGTTTATGTCTTTATTATCGATAGGGGTATCATATCTATAATCTATTCGGGCTAATCTAAACTTATCAGTGGGGATTGTTGCCGGGGGGTTAAATTGAGATATTGGTTGAGGTTTAACAGGTATCGGATCAACAGGATTACTATTAGGCGTTGCCCCTCCCCCTCCGCATCCAGTTAATATTAAAAGTAAAAGTAATAAACTAGTTAATAATTTTTTCATGACCATGTCAATTCAAAAAGTGTAGCTTCTTTGGGATCTTCAAAACTGACACATCCCAATGAATCCATGTTAAATAAAAAATCAGTAGTATCTACTGTAACAGCAAATCTACCACGCAACTTATTCAATATCCATTGTTTTGATTCTGAATTCAATGGAGTGGATACCGAAACAAAATGTACAGGAGGATAATCAAGTTGTCGTTCAGCAAACCATACTACAGGATCAACTTCATATTCTATCATTTTGTTAGTGCATCCAGCACCTTGAATTTTTCATATGCTTCAACTACTGCAGGTGTAGTATTACGATTTTTAGGAGATACCTCTATCCAAATATCATTGCGTAGACCGGGGTGAATGAACTGACTACCCAAAGTTGCAAAGTTTCTAGGTTGATGAATCTTGCCAGTAGTATATAAATCTGTTGCAAGTGCTTCTACTTCTTCCCAAGATTTGACCGAAAGGTCATATTCATGCGGTTGATATGAGGAGTAGTTACCGTCATCGTAATATTGTTTTACTACCATAATAAATCCTTCTAAATCAGGAGTCATAGTGCGAGTAATAATCAATAAAACATCATCCTCGGACACTTCACCTAACAAGATACTACGCAAACATCTACCCAAACTTGTACCAATATACATCATACAATCATCTTTCTATCTTGTTTAAGATAATCACTATAAACTTTTTTACCATTATTTCTAATCCATTCAACAATGGGTTGCGGATTGTCATTGAACGCTTCTTTCAATTCATCATAAGCCATTGTGCTATTGAATTCATAAATCTCATAGGCACGTTGACTATTAACCCTAGCACGAAGGAGCATCATTTGCAAAGGAATGCCTGCAGGCTTTAATGGATATGTTGTTGATTCTTTAAGAATAGCAACAATCTTTTCTTTTTCCCATGCATTATGTTCGTTCATATGTTTGTCAACATCAAATAAACATTCAAGACCCAGCATATCCCACATTGCTAGATAATGTTTAGTTTTGTTCTTTCTTAACGAGGGCATATACTATCTCTGCTTTGTTGATTGAATCTGCTAATGACGGTTCTGTTTCTGCTAATTTAAGAATCTCTCGCCATTCATACCATCTAGTGATATGATTTTTTGAGTTGTCTTCTTTTACCATGGTTCTGTCAGACGATCCACTCTTGCGTGAGTAGACCGTCTTGCCACCATCTGGACTTTCGTAGATGATTATTTCTTCACTAGACTTAATCATCATTGTTGGTTAATGTCTGTAAAGCTTTGGTTAGCAACATAACAAAAGTATACAACACTGCCATTAGTACTAATACAATAAATCCATACCCGATAATTTCAAGTAAGAGTTCCATGATCATTTGTCATCATAAAGCGCATATGTACCGAATGGGGGATTTGGATTAGGGTCACCGTGAATGATCCAAGTTGTATCACAATAGTCTGGATCACCCCAACTACCACAGGGGTAGCCGTCAGTGAAACAAATCAATCGATTGGGCACGTTGCCTACTTTCTTCAAGTAATCAAAGATGCTATCAAAGTCAGTACCACCACCGCCCATCGGTTCGTATGAGTCAATTGAATCAAGATTTTCACTAGTGAAGTCTTGTGGGTTATATGTCTCAGTATCAAAACAAAATACATGAACCTTATAACCATCAAAACTATCCATCATACCACCGATCTCACCCAAGAATGCTTGTGCTTGACTATTGCTAATAGAACCACTCATGTCAATAGCAACAACTACATCAATCTCTTCACCGGGAGTCATGCCGGGCATGATAGCATCCATGTGCCAGCCTCTACGTGAGGGTCGCATCCAACTATAGTCTGTGCGAATAGCACTGGTCAAGTTTGTTTGAATTAGTTCACGCCAAGGCATAACTGGGTCAACTGCTTGCTTAATCAATCGTTCAACACCTAAGGGTAGTTGACCTGCTTCTGCACTTTGTGCGGCATTGATAATCGCTTGCTTAACTTCCTGACGCATACGTTCACGTTCTTCAGGAGACATCTTAGGGCGCTTGCCTTTGCCTTCATTATCACCGTCACCATCGCCGTCACCATCCATATGATCATCAATCATTTGATCAAGTAAATCTTCAATAGATATTTTTTGAACATTTTTCATCAAGTCATCATATACTTCCTCAGCCGATTTGCCATCATACTTTTGTTCGTACAAGCAAGGTACTGTGGTAATGAATTGACCAATCTTGTGACGTTTCAAGTCAGCATTAACAACATAATCATCTGCAATGTTCCAGATTTGAGGATCACGATCACCTCTACGACCTATATGATCGTAAACAACATGAAGGACCTCATGACCTACTAAGAATTCAACTTCTTTGGGCTTCAACATCATAATGAAGCGGCTATTGTAATAGAACTTTAAGCCGTCTGTTGCCGCTGTACTACACCACTCATCGGCATTAACTAATTGCAAACGAGTTGCAAGATTACCAAAAAATGATTGACGCAACAACAAACCAATACGTGCTGTTACTAATCGTTCACGTGCGAGTGCATCAATCTTTGGGTCAGTAGTACCTACAAGATTCTCAAATTTAGCACTACGTTTTTTCTTAGATTTTGATTTGTCAATTACTTCGCTCATATTAGGTCCTTTTCAGAATATGTTATATTATAACACATTGTTGATTTATTGTCAAATTGACAAGCCTCGAAATCCAGCGTCAAACGCAATACGTGCGTAAGGTAGTCCGGCATCGATACAATAGAATTCTATTCCTTGATCCTTAGTCAAACCTTTTGCTCGGGCACTTTGTCCCAATGCGTAGAAATACTTTTTTCCTGTCATATTGTTCCTTATTAAAAAAGGGTGAGCATATTGCTACACTCACCCTGTAAAACTAGTAACTGAATCAGTTACCAGCCTCCACGATGTACTTACCGTACTTCTTGTGGAAATCATCAAAGTTCTTCAACTGACTGGGCTCAATTGGCAACTTGTATGTCTTCAGTGCGATCTTTGCACCCATTACAACTAATTCAGTTTCAAAGTTTGCCATGATATAGCTGAAAAAGTTATCAGCCATTTCGTGGAACTTCTTGTTATCTACTTTCTTGTTTTCAATTGCATCACGCAATTCGTAACACATTGAAATAGTCAGTGAGTACATAGCAGAAATTTCTTTTACCGCAAGGTCCTTAACCTTACCATTCAAGATAGCAGAAGGTTCGGGCATACGACCTGAAATCTTGCGGTGTGCCGCAAACTTAACTGCAAGACCTTCACCAACTGAACCTGCTACCAAGTTGAACAATGTATCGGTGTCGATATTGTCTTCATCTTGTAACAAGTCAGATACGAAACACCATGAACGAGGTGTAGCAAACGCACGACTTGCACTCTTAGAGTCAAAGTCGTACAAATCTTGTTTTGCAAAACTCAAGTAACCAACAACGTCTTTGTGAATGCCTTTGTTCACCGCCCAGTTCTGCCATGATGTAAAATCAGGGCGCATTTCCAAGTGTAAGAAACGATTAGCAAGGGGCATTGGCATACGATATGTAACACCTTTGTCACTGTCACGATTACCTGCCGCAACGATAACGACATTATCTGGCAAGACATACTTGCCGATGCGACGGTTCAAAATAAGTTGATAACCTGCAGCCTGAACAGCTGGGGGTGCCGAATTCATTTCATCAAGAAACAAAACAACAATGGGATACTTGCTTGCAAGTTCTTCGCTAGGCAAGTCAATTGGGGGTGCAAATTCCATAACGTTTTTGTCTTTGTTATAGAACGGGATACCACGAATGTCAGTGGGTTCCATTTGTGCCATACGCAAGTCAATCATATGACCTTTCAGTTCCTGAGTTACCTCAGCAACAACATCAGATTTACCAATGCCGGGCGGACCCCATATGAACAGGGGCCGTTTTGCTTTAAATGCAGTAAGCATTGCCTTACGTGCTTGGACAGAAGTGATAGTCAGATTGTCAGAAATTTGCGATGCCATTAAATGCTCCTAGAAAAAAATTTGTGTTTAACAGAAAGAAAAGATAGTATAACAGAGAAATGATTTATTGTCAAATTATTTAGACATTATGGGCGTGTTGTGTTATTACAACACTTGGGCAACAGAGAAGTTATTAACTTTGCATATCTGGGCAACATTTGCGTCAATACTTGCTTGTTCTGTAAAAAGAGGTAATTCTCTGAAATAAAGAGTTTTACCTAACATGATTTTACCTTTGTCATTTGTCTTAGTATAGTCACTTGCACTAATTAATAAACAAATTTCTTCATCACTATAGGGCCGTTTTTTAACTGAGATTCTGAAGTACAAAGTACTCACTGCGTTTGCATTGAATTTCATAGATGCCTTTCAACTGAATAAGACTCTATTATATACCCAAAACGATTTATTGTCAAATTTACTTCATTAAATTTGCCATCAAAACTAACTTCTCAAGGTGATCAATTGCCTTGTTTATCTCTGCAACTTTGTCATCAGTCATATTAGACTTGTGAATTCTACGGAAAGTCACCTCAAGTTTGCTCAATTCAGTGACCATTGTGTCAATGTTTTTTAGCATTCTAGTCAAATCAGGGTTGTATCCAGCGGCAGTCATCTGCTTCTGTATCTGAGTACTAACTTTGTCCCAATCAAGTGCTTTTTCAATTTTCATACCTGTATGATATCATAGTTTAGATATTTTGTCAAGCAATTATTTGGGTACAAACTCAATCCAACCATCAGATTGATTCCAATTCATAGTTGACAATTTCAGACGCATCATCTCAATTGTTTTTTGGTATGAGAACTTACCATTCTCTCTTAACCATTTATTGTGATTAGGTACAAGCATTGACAAGTTGTGTGTCCAACCTTGAATAGTCAAATCATGTACAAAGTCATTGGTAAACAATTTGTTGAAGTTTAATTGTTTTGCTTTAGTAAATTTGATTCTATATGCCATTCTGTCTAACCAAATTTTCTTAGCATTGTCAAACCAATATATTGCGGCTGATTCATACTCTTTGTTCAAACAAAAATTTTTGACAGTATTAAACCAAATATGGTCATGGTTAACAATGATACGTAGTTTTTGAATTTGCATCTGTCTATAGACAGCATATGACTGTACCGCAGGATCATTGATGATAATGTTATATACATCAAATCCTTTATCAACTATTTCATCAAGCAAATGAGTGCTTGCATATTGATAATCAATTTTATTTAATTCCTCATCTAGGTTAGCAGGCAAATCTTTTTGAATTAATGCTTCGTATTCTTTTAGTGTAGAGGGTTGTACTACTCTTAAATTAGTTAATCCTAATAAGGGCCTACCGTTACATGATAAGGTAAACATGTCTCCTGCACTGCCGCCGTTGTATGAAATGATTGTTTTAGAATTTGTCATAGTTATTCTTTATATCACATAAGTTGTTAACCCATTCTTTATTAAATGAGCCAATGATGTTCTTTTGTATTTTGCCCGTACCTATTTGTTCGATCAAATCTGTTGTGTCTAGTCTACAAATCATTTCAAACAATCTAGGATCACGATATGGGTCTAGTATTTGAAAGTCAGGAAACCAATGTCTAAAATACGTATGAGTGTTGGTGTAATAGATAGCATTGATTATATCCTCCTTGCCATTAAAAGGAATATAATCATTGGGTTCTTTGGGATCATATAAAGGTAGTTGTGTCTCATACAATCTCTTAGCTTGATTGTACATGTCACCGTTATGTACTACAGTTAAGTCTCCGTAAAATCCTGTAATTAGTTTGTCATGCTGATAAAAGCTGTCTCTTACATACTCCCCGTAATCAATATCATCATTTGGTCTGGCTTGTCTTGTTTCGTACATGATATGTTTGAATGGTAAATTATTAAATCGACCTTCATATGTTTTATCAATAACGCATTCAAACATTCGTTGATGATATTCTGTAATATATGCAAGTGTACTGCTATCTAAACCAGCAGTGTACGCAATCTTGTTTGCACCTAGCTTATAGCATGTTCTCAAGTTTTCTAGTAAGATTTCATAGACGCGGGTAAGTACTGAAGTATATCCTATTTCTGAACCAATGCGCTGTGTATATTGTATGGGCTTTCTATCAATATAATCAAAATAAAGTATGTCACTTGGTAATTCTTCACCATCAATCTTTAAATTAGTCAACAGAATATCATCATTCTTGTATAGCTTAAAGTCTTTGTGAAATGAGAATTCAATCCCGGACTCATTGAAATTTACATAGTCACCGCCGCATTCACCCAATCTGTACCCATAACTTCTAGGTTTGTGTGAAGTGGACAACCATAAATCATTTATTTGCAAGTGAAATGGTAGAGCAGACCGAGTATGGCTGAGTGTAAAATACATCCAGTATTTATATGGTAAAAGGCTCCAAAGAGCCTTTTATCACTAATCTTTGATTAGAAACTAACTTTTAGACCTAGGCCAAAAGCGTTTTCTTGGATAGTCTCATAGCTTTTGCTTGCATTCAATTCGATTGCAACATTCTTTACAATTGGAACGCTATAAGTAGCAAATGCCAAAGTCTGCTTAGTGCGAGTACGCTCATCACTACCTACACGTGTCTTAACACCAACTAGTGCAAAGCCTGGGCCAACTGGTAGACCAGCAGTAGCACCAACTAGACCGTATGTGTAAGAAGAACCCTTAACACCATTGAAGCCATTGTCATGACCAACACCAATGAATGGTGTAATACTTGCAAAGCCAATTTTGTTATTTGCGGCTGTTACTTCTGTGCTGTTTACTAAACCACCAGTTTTGAAGTTAGCAGTGCGAGACTGTAAACTTAATTGATAGTCACCGAAGCTTTTACCTGCACGAACATATTGTGCTGTGCTGTCTTTTGCACCTTTAAGACCTGTCACTGCATCAACATCAACAGATACATAATCTGCGGCGAACGCAGTACCGAAAGTGGCTAGTGCCAAGATTGTTAAAATTTTCTTCATTTAATTTCCTTTTAAAAAATAAGCCTGACTCATCAGGCTAGACTTATATTTAGTAAACAAAATACTGTTTAAATAAAATAGTTCATGCTGTAAAGTATACACACTAGTTACGCAATAAGTAAGTGTATAAGGTAAAAAATTCTTTAAAGTGCGGTTATTTCTATTGGTAATTAATTAAAATTAAATTAATATCAAAAATATAAACGATAAATATCCCTGAGACTTAAAAAATATTAGGACAGAGTTCCCAAATTCTAAGTTGTGCTTAGAGAGCTTTTTCTTAAGAAGTTTCCTAACCAAGGAAATTACCATGAGAAAAATTGCATCACTGTTATTAGTAACAGCATTAACTGCCTGCGGTGTAGGCACTGCAACAGATACACCACAACCACAAATAGTAAAATTATCAGCACAGTCACTTGCTGACATCCCTCCACCGTTTGTGGTTGGCCCTGGCCCAGCACCCACTGCCCCGCAGTTTGTAGTTGGACCCAGTGGCACTGTTCCCAGCCCAGTAGTTGTTGGGCCTACACCACCCACTGTGACATTTGTAACAGGACCAGTAGTAGGCCCAACAGTCATTGTGACTCCCCCCGTAGTAATTGGACCCAGCGTTATAACACAACCTGTAATCAACTACTGTAGGGACGGGTTTATTGTTGGCCCTTGCACACCGTTGCCTACAACTTGTAGACCAGATGCTGGTGGATTTGTTACAGGTCCATGTACACCATAAAAATAGGCTCCTAGGAGCCTATTACTATTTTCTGTTACGAGGGATAGTTCCCCTAAGCGGTGTTTAGGCCGCTAAGGCAAAAAGTTCGTCGTTTGCATTTACGTTTTTTGTGTCTGCGACCGGGAGACCCCAATCCTAACGGCTTCTACATTGCCGGACTGTCCATTTCAATACTTGTGACCCAATCGATCCTGTGTCAGGCCCATCATAAGAAAACTTACTTGACTTTGACAATAGTAACAGTACCGTTGTCGTAATCAATTAAATCTACCATGCCAGGATAGCGTTGCTTCAATGCAATATCAAAACGATTAAATTCTTCAATTGCATCATCTTCATATGCCATCAATGCTTGAGCATCATCTGGTGTAATATTTAATGACGCCATGAGCCAGTCGGCAGGATTGGGTGTGTCTTGTTCTTCGTCAAGACCTTCATCTTGAATAGAATTCCATACACTCTTGTTGACCGGTTGCCAATTTAACTTAGCAATCTGTCCCAAGTATCCTGATGTTAACTCACTTATCTTCATTAAACTTCCTTATGGTGGACCTGGCGGGCACTGCCCCCGCGTCTTGAATCCTTTTCTGTCTACTTCATACAGTCATAAACATATATTTATTATATATCATTGAATCGGAATGCCAAAACTTTTCGGGAAAATTATTTAAAATACTAGGTTTATTAATATTTTTGGTTGCAATTTCTATTGCTCTGTTTTGATTAAACAACAGTTTTTCTTTAATCAGATGGTGAGCTGATGTTAGTTGATCTTTTGAATAATTACATATTTTAATTAAATTACTAAGTAATTTTTGATATCTTATATCTTCGTCAATTTCATCATCAAATGAATAATCAAAAATTTCAGTATATAACTCAAATCCTAATTTTTTTAAATGTGCATGATAACCAGTAACAGATGCTACTAAAAATGGTTTAGATGTTAGTAGTGGTATAGCTGTTTTTTCCGTAATAAAAAGAGCATTGACAGTAGTTTCACTAATCAATTGCATAAAAGAATTATCATATTCTTCAGGGAGTGTAAAAATATCAAAAAAATCTCCGGAGAACGAATCCGTTAATTTTAATATTTCAGGTTTAAAATATTTCCATGGATAATTATAACGCAATTTATGCCATGAGACTGCACCATGCTTAATCAAATTATTCTTAGCTACCAAATCTATAAGTTTACAACGCCATGCATGGTCATTGTTATTCATATAAATGTATTTGTAAGTGTATAGCTTTGTTTCTCTTACATAATTTTGTAGGCTATGATGTGTTAATGTTATCCAATAAGTATCCCATGGATGAACCGTGACATAATCTAGTTTAGGTTCCCCGTATAATACTCTGGCCGCCCCAGTAATTACTTCTATTTTTTTGTTTCTACTATAGATTATTTCTGTCATGGTATTCCATAAGTTTTTAAAATCATGAACAAACCAATATTCCCATTCAGATGGTGCATAAAAAATACAAACATCATATTCTTCTGTTTTTAATTTATGTATAAACTCATCACACATTTCAAAATGTTTGGAAATATACATCTCTACGATTAGATATTTCATAATTTGTATTTTTTATTATAATATTCTTTTAGCCATAACCAATCATAACTTAAACGCAATTTGTCTAAGTCGCCATTGACTTGATTGTAGTATTCTACTGCATCTTTTGCACCATTGCAACTATATTGAGCAAAGTCTCCTTCACCAATATTTAACCATGCATCAAGTCTTTGTTTAGACATATCATCAGTTGCGGCAACTAATTTGATTGCTTCTCTAAATGCAGTACGCCATGTACTCCATGCATCTGTATTATACACAGCAACACCGCTATTCACTTCAATAACTTCATGTTCATTGTCAAGCGTAAAGTCAAGACCAGTACCATTGTTAGCAAGTGTGATACGCTTGTTGTAGGCAATCATAGCTTGGTGACCATACTCTAGTTTGTTTACTGGGTTAGATGCAGTAAAGATATAATGCTTAGGAACTTGCAATCTGTCAGGTTGCCAACTCCAATCAAATTTATTATTGACTTTTAATTTAGCAAACACAGTAAACATCCAAGGTGTGTTGCTTGCTAGTGCGGCTGCGTGATATGCCGCTACACGACCATTCACGCCATCAACACGAACAACTCTATTACGTAATCCCTTAGTCACTTTCAGTAAGTGTTCGTAGTTCTCGTCAGCTCCAGTTTCTCCGTTGCTTAGGAAGACTATATCCAATGGCTGGGATTGCGCTAGAGATTTGCTACGACTGATGTATGGGTAATCATACAGTTCATTCTCTACATAATCTTTTGCTTCTTTAGGGACAATAATTCGTGTTCCACCTGTACTAGTAATCAGTATGTTCTTGGTGTCAAGTGTCCATAAGCTTATAGGTTCATTATCATGTACATTTAATTCTTTGTTGTCTTGCGTGACAAACGTAGCGTAAGGCCAATCAAAATCAGTATGAATATTAGTGACATGTGTATCTTCTTTTGTAATAATAACGGGTGCTGGTAAACGCTTTACTCTTTGATGTTGATTATAATTAACCTTCTCATAGTCTTCTATCATAATCATATCATCAATTAATAACTTGAACTTGCTTACATCGATTAAGAATGTATCTCCAAACTTTTGTTTGTCACTAGGGAAAACATGCAGTTGATCTTTAGCATATGGATCACATATATAACTAAAGTCAAAGTTTTCATAGTCACAGATACTAGAACATACCCAAAGATAGTGTTCTTTCTTAGGTTGAATGTCTTTCAACATTGACTTAAATGTTTGTAAATAGCTTCTATTGTACTTAACAATTTCAGAATCTCTACCAGTTCTGTCTTTGACAATTTTGCGAATATATTGTGTTTCTTTATTGCCATGGTCAATCATTACAATATCATATAAGCAATTGGTTGCTTTTGCTGTCTTACGTTTAACAAAGTTTAATGTGGATAAGTGCTCAATAATTTTGACATACTTTGTATCTTCAGGGAACGTAGTCTTATTGACCATGAATGTTGTGCCCCAGTGACTCCATTGAGTTCCAAACACATGTACCATACGCATCTGCCACGGGCTAGGATAGTAATCAAATTCAAAGTCAGTATAATCTAGTTCGCTATTCAATATCCAGCATAAATTTGTTTCAGACTTAGTTATACAACGATTAATTGTTTCTACCCAACTGTTTAGATATCTTGTCTTAGTTATGTTGGGGAATCTTTCACGTAGTTGTTGGAATCTAGCTAGCGACTCACTATTGCCCTTGTCAATGAAGAACATGTCAATCTTAGTACGAACTTCAACTACTTTATCTTCAATATAATTTATATCTCTATAACCCTTTTGCCACATCTTACCGTTAACAAAGTAAGTTTGTGAGTTCATGTTATCTTTACTACCGAATGCGTTAACATGATAAACGTTTTGTTTATCAGGTACCCACTTGAAGTCAAACTCACTATAATCTAAATCAGGGTTTAATGCCCAGAAGATTTCACCGGTATGGTCTTCAATCAAATCTTCTAGTGTAGTCTTAATTGTATACTTAGGGAATTCTAATTCTTCTAGTACAATCTCTGTACGTTCTATATTAACAACAACACCAGTGTTGCCAGGAACAATATATCTAGGACCATCTTTCTCATCTAGTATTGTACCAAACTGATAGATGTACGGAGGGCTAGTTGCATCAGGATGCCAGCTAAAGTCAAACTTAGTTACGTCAACGTTCTCTGGTATTTCCCAATATGTCATATCAGGTAAGATAGTTGATACTGGTTCGTTGACAAACTTGCTTTCAGTAGCACCCTCTACTGTAAATTGAGGCCCATGTGTCTTAGCCCACTGTGTACCAAACTGATACACATATGGGGGATCCTTAGGATTAGGTCTCCATGAATAATCAAAGTCTTTAATTAATTTTGTGTTAATAAACAACTCAGGCTTTTGTGCCAATGTGGCTACCATATCATCTATAAACTTTTCTTGTGTTGCACCACGTTTTACTAACTTGACAGTTGGCATGATTGTGTTTGGATACTGCGTATTACCGAACACATATATGTATGCAGGGTCGGTTGGATTAGGTCTCCAGCTATAGTCAAAACTTTCTACATCTTCTACGTTGACCCAATCTTCTTTGTACGGTGCTGCCTGAGCAATTAAGTCAGTAACATATTTTCTTTGTGTTGCACCTTCAACATGATATTCTACAGTAGATTCTAATGTAGCATCATTCCATTGATTGCCGAACACATATATGTAGGGTTCATCTGAATCATCGGGATGCCAACTGAAATCAAAATCACTTATATTGATTAATGTTTTCCATGCAGTATTTTCATGTTGCAATTTCTTTGCTTTAATTACATTAACATACTTAATCTCAGATGCACCCTCTACTACATACTTTGGTCCACCTGTCTTTTGCCACTGTGTACCGAACTGATAGATATAAGGCTTGTCTTCAACATCGGGTACCCAACTAAAATCAAATGAGCCTTTATCAATGTAGTCAGGTATAATCCAGTTGTCATAATTCTGTTGCAATTTAGCAATGATATCTGCAACGTATTTGATATCAGTTGCTCCGTTGACAGTATACTTAGGTCCACCTACTTTAGAGTATTCAGTTCCAAACTGATAGATGAACGGATCTTCTGTAGCGTCTGGGTGCCAGCTAAAATCAAACGTATCTATATCTAAGTTGTTAGGAACACACCAGTTACTCATGTCAACTATTGCTTTAGCTTTAAGAGTATCCACATATTGTATGTCGCTATCTTCAGTACAACCTACTGCGTAGAATTTAGGACCGCCCGTTCGTTGCCATTGCGTACCGAATTGATATATCAATGGTGCATGGTCAATGTCGGGATGCCAACTGAAGTCAAAGTCAGTTGTATCAATATTTTCAGGTATTGACCAATGTGTTTTATCTTGTTTAGCAATTGCTATTTGTACATCTATGTATTTTATTTCAGTTGCGCTTGGTACTACATATCTAGGACCACCTGTACGGGTCCATTGATCGGGAAACTGATAAATGAAGGGTTCTTCAGTATCGTCTGGATGCCAGCTAAAATCAAACTTAGTTTGGTCTATATTTCTTGGCACTTGCCAATTTTCAAACTGTGTGCAAACTACTTCTGCTTTTAATACATCTATATATTTTATCTCCGTTGCACCTTCTACGACATATTTGGGACCGCCTGTCTTTTGCCATTGCGTACCAAACTGATATATAAATGGTGGATCATGTGGATTGGGTTCCCAGCTAAAGTCAAACTTATTTTGAAACATGTTATTAGGTATATTCCAGTTATCCATACATGGATTACGTTTTACACGTGCTTCCATGTATTTGTATTCAGTTGCACCTTCTACTCTACGTATAACACTAATCTTATCTTCAGGTTTATTCCATTGATTACCCCAAGCATAAATGTAAGGAGGTGCCGTCGGGTCAGGAACCCATGTCATGTCAAATGTTGTTGGATCAATATTTTCTAGTGTTTCAAAGTCAGCGGGTCTTGCGGCTAACTTGGGTATAATATTCTCAATGAATTTGCGCTCAGTCGCCCCCTCTACATGAAACTCAACTGTTGGCATCACGCTTGCTGGATGTTGATTATTACCAAACACATATATGTATGGTGGTGCAGTTGGGTCTGGTCTCCAACTATAATCAAAGTCAGCAGGCTCATATATAATATTAAACAACATTGGCATAGGCAATAATGGTGCTAAATTGTCTAATATATATTTTCTATCTGTTGCCCCAGGTACATGATACTCAACTGTTGGCATGATTGTACCGGGATACCATTTATTACCCCATACATAAATGTACGGCGGATCGTTTGGGTCTGGGTGCCATTTAAAATCAAATTTAGATTCATCAATGTACTCAATAATCTTCCAGTTGTTTGTTATTTCATCTTTTAATGGTATAGGATCAACATCAGCACGATATATTGTTACTGCATCTAAATTAGTTGAACACAGACAAGTGCCACTATCTTTCTGATAGGGACTTGGCCATACATTATTGTGTTCTTCAGCCCATACATCTTCGTCAGGCAGGAAGTCAAACTCCCAGTCCCAATCAAAATCTTTATAATTACAATGTTCGTTTATTATCCAAAAGTGTTCGGTTGTACACTGTCGTTTAGCGTCAACTAAATCTGTTGCAAACTTTTCTCTAGGGTGAACATTGGGTTTTTCTCCGAAATAAAATACATCTCTTAGCATAGATATTTACTTATGATATAACTTTTACATTATACATTAATTCAAAGCGATCCGCATCTTTTCGGTCATTTACCATTGGTTCTCCGCGAACATTCAATGATGTATTCAACAACATAGGGCATCCTGTTAGTATGTACCATTTTTCAAGTAGTTCTCTAATTCCACTTCCATCTTTTGGGACTGTCTGTACACGACTAGTACCGTCGTGATGAACGATAGCAGGAAATAAGTCAGGTACCCTACAACGACTGATGACTTGCATATACCTACTATTACTGAAACCATGAGGCATATCAAAGTAAGTATCAGCATGTTCCTCCAGAATAATCGGGGCGAAGGGTCTGAATTTTTGTCTACGTTTAATTTCATTTACTTTATCCTTTATGTCATTACCTCGTGGATCTGCAAGCAAGCTTCTATGTCCAAGTGCTCTGGGCCCAAACTCTGCTCTACCACTAGCGACTCCTGTAATTTTATCAGTAAGTAGAGAGTCAAGAATACGATTGGTAGGATAATTACCGCTAATATTATGACCAAGAAAAGCATTAGTCCAATTAACATGTTTGCCATAGCCAAGGCAGGCTGCTCCAAGACTAGAACCAGCATCGCCGGGATTAGGCATAATCCAAATGTTGTCGTAAAAGTTTCCTAACAATCTATTTGCTAAACAATTTAGTGCGACTCCGCCACTATATACAAAATTCTTGCTACCGCCTAACATTTTTGCTTTGCTGATAACATTAGTAATTAATTGTTCAACAATTAATTGTGCGCTACAAGCAATATCCATGTTATCTGCACCCTCTAAAAAGTTATCAGATACACCCGTGTGCAAGTTATCCCTGAATGTAATGTCTCTGTATGATTTTATTAACTGAGTAGACATCTTATCTACTGGTTTTGATTTACCATATGCTGCCATACCCATAAGAATGTATTCTTCGTCTAGTGGTTTTAAACCCACTCGTTGTGTCATTGCACTATAAAACAAACCAATGCTATTAGGATAATATTGTCCCCATAACTTCTTATATTTTGCTACACCATTTTTGTCATACCATGCATTATAAATACTGATTGTGTCAAACTCACCAATAGCGTCAATAACAACTACAGTAGCATCATCATAGGGACTTGTTTGAAATCCTGCGGCTGCATGACTTAGGTGATGATTATGTGTATGAACCTTATCACCACGACCATCTTGTAACTTATGAAGTAATCCACGACCTATAATCTCTTTAACAAACAAATTAGATAATACAGGTTTTTCACCTGATCTAACTTGTCGCAGAAACTTCATCCAAGGGCGTTCATAGTAATGAATCTTGATATCACGTGAGGTTGTATATGATAGTGCATCTTCAACTATATCATAACACAAGTGCTTTGTGTGTTTGTCTTTGTTATAACGTTCACTGTGGCCGGCAAACAATATATTACCTTTGTCATCTATAACACTTAGTGCGGCATCGTGAAATCCTGAGGATATACCTATATAGTTCATTTAATAAATTCCCTAACAACATCAGCCCATTGTTTATGATGTATGGGGCCGGGATGTTTTTTGTCTCTAGCTAAATCTGAGTCTGCCTGTTCTTTACTCTGTGAACTCCATAACGGCACCACCGTACTATTCTTTAAGTTTAATTGCTTAAGCAAATTATATGTGTCACCGTCCCAAGATGAAAAATATACTTTAATATCTCTGTGTTTTGCAACATAGTCTATTAAGTATATGTCATTTTTAAAGGTTTTTATTTGTTCATCATCGGGTATATGTTTGAATAACATTTCAACATCTACCCCATAACTATATGATAGTTCACTTTTTAAACCAGGTATTAAAGATAAATTAGTCAACATATCTTTTTGCATGTGCTTTATTCCAATTTGCATTCTATTATAGCTAGGTAACAAAAATACAGCATGTTTCATTTGTATATGGTTAGATGTAATTAAAAATAAATCTCTAATAGATGTGCATGATGCCCCAGACACGCCAAAATTTAAAGATGTCAACTCTAATTCATTGGCTAGTAAGTTATGCCAAAGATAATTCTCGGGTAATCCTAATCCAGCTGTAAAGCTACAACCAAATGCGCCTATATCTATACTGCTAGGTATATCATTTGAGGATCGGAATCCTAATTTATTAAAATAGTAATCAAAGTGAGGACCTTGCCATGAACTAGCATGTTCTATTTCCCCACGTGATGCAAAATCAATTCTGTACGGTTCATCAGTCCAAGTCAAATGTTCTGTTTTAGTATATCCAGTTACATCATCTAACGATTCAGAATCTAATAAATTAACAAATTGTATCATTTGTAGATGAAGGGATCTCTTTTGCGTAATTCTTTTAATCGTTTACGATAACGAATTTCCGATTTTATACTGTGATATAAATTTTTAATCCACTTGAACATGATCCGGCTCCTCTTTGTTGATAGTATTTATTATATCTACAATCTGAGGAAATATTGCTTGCCAGTCTCTATTTCTACGTTTGTCTATGTCAGTTAAGAAGTTAGCAAAATCATTAACTTCTTTCTTGTTTGCAGGGGTAGTCAATAGTTGTTGTTGTATTCCCATTAAATGAGTTTGTAGTTTTTCTTTTTCGATGGGATCACTATAATTTTCTAACGCTTGAATCGATGCATCAATAAAAGGTGCTATATATTTACCAAAGTTATATGGATTGAATGTTGAGGGTCTAACCACAGTGTTCCAATTAATACCAACCGTAGATTTAATCGTGCGCCATTCATTTGTTTTCTCTATTAACTGATGTAAGGTGGGCAATGTCAATGCAGTAAGAGTGGCGTGAATCAATACGCCTACGCCCGGGGAATGTAATAATGTATTTAGGTTCTGTTCCCATTCAGTTAATATTAATCCATCACGCACATATTCAATTTCCGGCCCCCAGCAATCAATGCTACAGACAAATTCCATACGTTTTAATTTTCCCTGATCTATTAAGTTTTGCACACGTTGAATTTTTGCTTTGAACTTTTCAGGTTCATGCTTTAGATTACTGAACGAGCGGTAGACTAAATTTGGTCTAGGATTTCTGTCAAAGAAATCCAAGCATTGCTCAAATTCTTTTTGATATAACGGTTCTCCGCCTAATACTTGTAAAATTTGCAAGTGTTCGCTATTCTTTTCCATCCATTCCCAAAACTTCTCCTTATACATTTCATACTTAGAGTCTGGGCGCCATGTGCTGTAATCTTCATTAAATTTGCTAGGTCCAAATTTACGAACTTCTTGTTCAATCTGACTACTAAAACCGGGGGTACAATATACACATGATTGATTACATACGTTATTGAAGTATACTTCAAGCAAGGTGGGGCTAACTTTTAATGGAATACTATCAAACTCATATGCACGTTGTACATATCCTTCAAACTCCGGGGGTAGTAATTCAATTGATTCGTTGACAAATCCGGTCCTATCACTTTTGCCACCGGTCTTTTCAATGTCTCTGCAATATTCACAACCGTTACCAGGCCATTCACCACTTGCCATTTTTTCTCTATCAGCGAGTTTACCATGATGGTTGTGAAAATCCATAAAGTTATCTTCAGTCAATCTCCAATGACGACCTCTATGACAACTTGAAGTAGTGCCTCTACTTAAAAATAAGGTACTCCAAGCCCATTTGTAGAGACAAGCGGCATCGTTTTGTATAGGGAATGTTTTTTTCATTGTTTACTTATAAATTTTTCTATACGGGGTTTTATTTCTTTTTCATAATAAATTTCATGACCCCTTTCGTTGGTATGTGTGTCCTTAGCTTGACATGTTATATTGAATTGATAGTTGTTTTCACTTGAAAAATCATAATTATGGATAGGTGGTATATTATACTTTGATAATGGTTCTACGTGCCTTTGTAATGTTTTAAGTAAATAATCAGGCATGCTATATAAAAAATTATGTCTATTGACTGTGGTATAACCATGTATACTAAACAAAGAACTTAATGTTAGATTAATACCTATTTTTTCATGATATAAGTGTTTAGTATATTCCTTTTGGGCTGAAATATATTCTTTAAAATCTTGTCCACCTGACATATACTCCCATTTAATCGACCATGATCCAATTTCATCGTCAGTATACATAGTTTTAACTTCTATCCTATCTGGAAATGTGCCGTTGAAAATAACCAAATCATTTGACTTATGACCATTTTTGAAATAAAATTCTGATAAATCTCTAAACATTCCCGGATTACAATGACCGGGTTGCGATAAATTAAATATTTTTAAATTAGGAAATTCTTTTTGCAATAGTGCTGGCCAACAGTATTCGCTAGGAATACACTGTTGCATAGGAGTTATATCTCCTACAAATTTTTTAAGGTCTTCGTCATAATAGTATATTCTGTCCGAACAGCCATGTCCAAACGTATAACTATCACCTAACACTATTATTCTATCAAGTGTACTCATTCATACCTCGCAGTAATTTCTTTGTTATATAAAAAATTAGTATTTTTGTATAAATCAATAATGTTTTTATCTTCGCTGATTAAAGAATTAAATATAATGTTAGACAATACTATATTATTTTCCTTAGATAGATGACACCATCTATTATCTACATCACCCATAGTAGGTAACTCTTTTTTACTTACAGCAAATAAGTTATATAAACATTCTCCGTGTCTTTCTTCCAGTGATATAGTAGTATGTTTATCTTTTCTATCATCAAAGGTAAGAAGATTTACAAGTTTAATATTTTTACTATAACACATTAAGTTTACATCATTAAATATTTTTTGCTTTATCCAAATATCAAAAGGCACTGAAATGTTAGGTACATGTCCAGTCAATATTCTAACCATTTCTAATTCTTGTTGTTTAGATAAATTTTTATTTCTTCTCAATGAATATAACTCATCAGGGGTTGTTAGAAAACTCAAATCTTCTAGCCCATCCGGTAAATGATGCATTCTGTGAAGTGATGAGTAGCAGAACACAATGTGATCAAATTGTTCACAGTGCGCTATAAATTGCTGAAAGGAATACCACGTAGAAGTTCCTGTTTTTCCGTACGATGTTATCTTGTGTCCGGCTGATTCCATATCGGCAATCCACGACTCATCTTCTTTGAAGGGGCTCTCTGGATTGTACGGCGTTCTATCTGCAAAACTATCACCAAATACACCTATTTTCATTTAGCCACCTCTATAATTTTTGTACTATATAATTTGTCCATAGCAGACTTGTGCCCGCATGTTTCTAAGCAATATAACAATTTACCATTCTCAATTGTATCTGCTTTCCATCCATCTAAAAAGAACTTACTAAAATCAGGACCTTGAATAATATCCAATATTGATTGATTTTTTAAATTAAAAACTTCTAATCCATAATCATTAATCATTTTGTTAAATTGATAGCGTGAATATGAACTATGAAACTGACCAAACACTCCACCTAAAAAACAACACGGTAACATATATCCATTTGCTGATATGTATATTTCTTTAGATTCCTTATGCTCAATAGACTTACAAACTATATCTGAATTCTTTTCTAATTCTTTACTAAACTCAGGTAAGATAGGAATAGTTAATCTGTTCATGTAAGTAAAATCAACTTTTTTACCAAACAACGGCTCTTTTCTATGCCCAGTATATTTACTAGGCCATATAGTGTACTCATAGTCCCCGTCTTTACCGTACACATTCATCCCACTTAATGTATCTTCATACTCACCAAAACCTAATGGGTTTTTAACAATAAATTCAAATCCCAATTCTTTAGCTATTGTTCTTGCTTCTTCAACTTGATGCTCATTGTGTTCGAATAATAACCATTCCCAAACAGCAAAAGCGCCAGTGTCACTATAAGCTCTCATGTTTCTAATTAGTTTGTCCCATATAACACCTCTTCGGTATATATGGTTTGTATCTTCTAGCCCGTCTACGCTGAATACAACTCCGGCTTTACTAAACAAATGATTGTCTCTTGGAGGTGGTTGTTTTACAAAGAAATCACCCAATGTTGTCCAAAACTTGTCATTACGCATACCACCATTGGTTCTAAGTTGTTGAACTATTTTTGGTGATTGCTCTCTAAAGTATTCTAGTATAGGAATTAAGTCAGGTGCCATACCAGGATCACCTACATTACCACAGAAATTTATACCAATTAAATTCTTTGCTATCTCTTTGGGAACCATACGCTTAATGTCATCCAATGATAAGTCAGTTAGTTCCAAACTATCCGCAACAGGACCGCCTGAATAGTTTCTACTACACGCAGGACAACTAGCATTACATCTACTAGACAATTCTATATGCAATCTTTTTACATTCTCTACTTCATACATTCGTTCCATTATTTTAATCCTATATATTTTGCTAGATTGTCTGGTTTATTTCTACGCTGAGTATATTGTTCAAAGAATATATCACTGTCTTTACGTAATTGTGGTTGGGTTTCTTTAATGAAACCTTCATCTAAAAACTTAAGCAGTCTAGCACAATGTTCATGTTCTACTGGTAATAACTTATCCTTAATTGAATCATAAAACTTTGTGTACTTATTAATGTAGAAGTCACGTTCTTCACGTGTTAAACAAGCAAATCCTTGAAAGTCTGGCTTATCAACCATGTTGATAGAGATATAGGGTTTTACTTTTGTGTGTTTCCGAATATTAATTATGTCCAAATACATTTGGTCAAGTGATTGTAATGCAATTGCACTTACAGTGGTGCTTACACTAAACTCTTTTACTGTACTGTTTGCTAGTCGTTCGATATTCTCCAACCATTCGGTGTATATCATACCTTCACGCACAAATTCAGCAGTCTCGCCTGCAGATTCATTACTAATGTTCATTCGTAAATTAGTTAATCCACTAATCTTATCAAAGAATCTATCCATGATTGCTGGCTTTTGGCAGAGGTTGCTGTGTATCACGCATTCAATGTTAGGGTTTATCTCTGTCATCATTTCAAATACACGAAAAACTTCTTCGTGCATTAGTGGTTCACCACCGGAAACACGAATAGATTCTAAACCAGTAGCAACACTCTCAAACCATTCCCAGAACAATGTCATATCAGGCGGGTCTATCATCTCATTAAGTTCGTTTATATCCTTTTGATAGTGTCTGCGATCATCAGTAATAATACCTTTGTAAACGCCATTTACTCTAATATCATTGGTCCAACTAGTACTAAATTGCGGGCTACAATAGCTACATGCTAAATTACAAGTATTTTGAAATGCTAACTCTAATGCTTTGGGTTTGAACACATAGTTAGGATTCTTATAATCTTCTGCGGCTAAATGGTCAGTAAAACTTAGACTCTTGCGTGTTCTGTCACTACGCAATCCTAAATTCTCATAACGCCAGCAACTATCACATGCAGGTGGTTGTTCTCCTGCTAACATTTTCTTTTGTTGTTCACGTTTTTCTGCTGGATTATAGAATGTATCTACTGTATTACCCACTTGAATAAACGGGGTATAATGGCAACTGGCAATCTTACCCGAGTAAACCCAGATGCTTGCCTCATGAAATTTTGCTAGACAAAACGTATCGCTTGTCTCATCTCTTATTTTAAATAGTTTCTTTTCTTCCATTATTTTTTGGATGTGCTGTAGTCAAATTCAACATTTAATTCATTATGGATCAAATAATTTTTGATGTTTATATGTTCAGGATATACATCAAAGAAACTTTGATCACGTATCTCATCTAATCGGGTAGAGATTTTATTGAATTCTTTCAAACTCTCGTCAATGCCATTGTAGTATTGCCCATTTTTATCCCACATGAATTTAATTGCTGTCTCATACATACTTATGATTCCGAACGTCGGGTCTAAAGATTTTAACCAGTCAATATTTTTTTGCAATGCTTTTTCAATCTCTGTTTTTTTCCAATCTGGAATATTTTTCAAGCAATAGTACGAAGGGGTGTCTAATGGGTTAACCATCATGTGTTCTGGTTTGAGATATCCCAATTCTGCCCATTCTCTATGAAATTCTACTAAGTTAAAAGCATTAGGCCAACTTAGAGTATATGATATCATAAAATGCACGTGAGGACATTCCTCCATCATTTGTGTACGATTTTCTATAACCTGCTTCCAATCTATACCATTGCGCCAGTATTCACCCTTTTCATGGCTACCATCTAAACTAGCATACACATGTACATTTGAAAACTTCTTCCAGTACTCTAATACATTGTCGTATTTTTTTAATTTAAAGTTACTGAAGTTTGTGTTATAGCGAATCTCTAAATCAGTGTTGCCAAACTCAATTAATTTGTTGAGTACTTCATAGTGTTCCTTTTGCATCAGTGGTTCACCACCTGCAAAGTAAATCATTTTAGCTGTTGCTAGATGAGGAATTATTTCTTCTAATGCTTGTACTTCTGTCTTGCCCGGGAATTGATAACCATCATCTTTATCTCGTCTTTCAGCTAAGTTATACAATTTGCGATGATCCATTACCCAACTAGTACTAAAATGCGGAGCACAACTACGACAACTTAAATTACATAGATTATTATATCTAACATCAATGTAGTATAGTTTGTGCTCATCCAATGATCCGTCTGTATTAGTGCTTGCTACAATTTTTTGAATTTCTTCATCATTGTCAAAGAACATTCTATTGTACTCATTTTTATGTGCATGACCTAATCCTGCACGACGGTTACATATACTACAACTTGGTTCTTCAATTCCATTAAGGAAGTTTAAACGCATTTGTTTTGTCTTATCGTTATTCCAAATTTCTGCTAATGTGTTTTCTTTTAAACTACCAATCTCATCTTGATTGTCATATACACAACACGGTTTAACATCACCCGGCGGTCCTACATATTGCTGTATCCATGGAAAGATACAAAATGTTTTGCTGTTCTTTGCCATTTCAACTGGATTAAAATCATTTGTCATATATTTTCATTTTTTCATGTAATTCAGGAAATACTTCTTCAAACTTTTCATTGCGTATACTATCTAATAAATGTGTTTCTTTGTAGAAATTTGGTATCAATCCGCTATGGTCAGCACTATTCATCAATGTAATAGCATTCTTCCAATGGTCAATGTATACATCATAATGAAAGTCATGTGGTTGTGTTTCACTAAGCCATTCAATATGCTTACTAATTTTTTCTGTAACTACTTCTTTAACTTCTATCGGTAATAGAGTTGTCTTTAACCACATAGGTTCGTGCAATGTGTTCAAGTAGAATCCAAAGTTAGTACCGTTACTTCGTTTGAATAATGTACTTTCGCACATATATCTATGAAAGTCAACGGATGCTGAAGCATTTAATAAACTATACACTGCACTTATTCCATAATCAGCATTGGGTAAATATTCTTTACAAGTCTTTAACCATTCTAAAGCTTTTTCCCAATCAAATCCTTTACGAATATATTCACCTTGCTTGCCCATAGCATCGCAACTTCCAACCATAAATACATTATCAAAGTTTTTAAGCATTTCAAATGCATTGTACTCTTTAAGCGTGTACACTGTAAGGTTTGTGTTATAACGAATTTTTACTTTAGTTTTGCCCATGTCTAGCAACAATTGCAAGAACTGATAATGATCTGCTTGCATCATGGGTTCGCCGCCACTAAAGTGTATCTCAGTATAAGGATCGACCATCTCAACTAATGCAACTAAATCATCTTTCATATGAGTGACCGTTTCGTTTGTCAACAATGATACCGGGTTAATTTTTGAACGACCCAATTTAATTTCGTCAGGAATCCAGGATGTGCTTAAGCCGGGACCACATGTTCTACATTTCATATTGCATAGGTTATTGAATATCAAATCTACAGTAGCCAATTTTATATCTTCTACGGAGCCGTCATCATTCCCTACAGCTATAATATCATCAAATTTATTATATCCGTTCTGATTAGTATAGTCTGGAAAGTTTGAATATCGTTCATTAAATCGTTGACGCATACTAACAATTCCTGAATCTTCTTCTTTCCAACATCTATTACATGCGTTAGGCTTTTTTCCATCTAAGAAATCTTTTCTAAGTTTATTCCATTTGTCACCATGGAATATGTCTTTTATTTTTTGTTCGTTCCAGTTACCTAAATTGTAATTACTAGCATGGGTATAATAACAACAGGGAAATACTTTACCATCCGGTTCTGTATGAATTTGTAACCACGGTACGCTACAAAAAGTTTTTGATAATTCATCAATCTTTTTATCTATCATTTTTTTCAATTTCAATAAATTCTATAAAATCTTTTACTATCTTCATATGGTTGTTACCTCGTTTGCGATCTGAGGTGGTTAGCATTCCTAATCCAAATGTAAATTTTTCTAAATTAAATTCATCATATGTAGTGTTTAGCATATGTTCTTTATATAAAAATAATGTTCTTTTATATGATTCATTAATTGGAGAGTTCAATCTACTTATTACATCATCATATATCTTTTGGCGTTGAGCTAAAGACAACAATTCAATGGAAAATTGATTAGGTTCTTGTAACTTACTAATATAAATATCACTTATATCAGGATACCTAGTTTGCATCCAATTAAAAAATTTAGGGAATCTTAAACAATTCATCCACGATAGTGTATAATGAGATCCCATATGAAAAGTTTCATATTTTTTTGTTAGCTCATAGAATGAATCGCATACTTTTTCTAAAGTTTCAAATGAGGCCCCGTATCTAAGATATTCAAATTCTTCTTCAATTCCGTCTATACTTAATTGTACACCCATGCGTTTAAAGCCACTAATATATTTTATTAATTTTTCATCATAAGTTGTACCATTTGTTGTGATAGCTACTGTTGTTTCTTTTGCATAGGGTTGTTCTACTAACCAGTCCAAGAACTCATAAATAGCAGGGTTAATTAATGGTTCTCCTCCTAGTATATCAAATCTTAGTTTTTTAAATGTAGCATCTGCTAACATAGATTTAATAAAATCTATTTTTTTAGGTGCTTGTTTACTAACAACGTCAGTAATATAATTCTTTAAATATTGAGCATCTGCTTCATTATGGAATTTAAAACGTTCTGCAAAAATCTGTGTGCTATTATTTGGAGTACACGTAATGCATTTTAAATTACATAAGTTGTCAAAGGATGCAGTTATAATTAATTCTTCAGCATCATTAAATTGTTGCCTGTAACTATATGAACCGCCCTTGTCTTGTTGAATACAATAATCGCAATTAGTTTCGATATCTATTTCAGCTAATTGTTTTTTGTAATCATTAACATCAGTCGCATTAATATAAGTTTTAAACCAGCAACAGGGTCTATATGGATTTTCTTCATTTGCAATAAAGATACTATTCGTTAGTGCTAGGCAATTTTTGTAGGGAGTTAGATCCATATATTAATTCTTTCATATCGTTGTGTTCTGGAAACACATTCCAGAAATTTTCATTCCGCAATTTATCTAATTGCTCTGTTGTTTCCATAAAATCAAATATTCCAATAAAATCATCTCCAGTGGCAATTGAATTCATAAAATTTATGGCATTTACAAATTGATCTTTAGTCCTATCTTTGGCTTTTTTCTCAGTCAACCATTCAATATGTTCACAAAAAGCTAATTCTATTTTTTTCTTTTTCCATGATGGTATATTTTTCAATGAATACATAAACGGCATGTCTAGCAAATTAACATTTACTGAATCTATATTAATATATTTTAAATTTACCCATTCTTTATGAAAGTCTAATAGGTTAAATGCATTTACCCAAGACAAAGTAAATCCAATATTAAACATAACACGCGGGCAATTCTTTATAAGGGCTTTTCTGTTTTCAATTATAGTTGACCAGTTAGTACCTTTTCTCCAGTACTCAGCCCGTTCATGACTACCATCTAAGCTAGCATTTACAATTACCCTATTAAATTTTTTCCAATAATCAATAACAAAATGTTTTCCTAAAGTTAGTGAACTAAAATTAGTACTATACTGTATTGTTAAGGGTTTATAGGTAGTACCGGTGTGTTTAAGATTTACTAATTCTTCTAAAATCTTATAGTGTTCAATCTGCATTAATGGTTCTCCACCTGCAAAATAGATACGATTTGTCTCAGATAAATGCGGGAGTATTTCATTTAATAAATGGTCATCACTGTTTCCGGGTATTAACAGTGCTTTGGGGAACTTATTAGATTCTGTCGAATTACGCAACTTCTCATAATCTGCATGCCAACTGGTGCTAAAATGAGGAGTGCATGTTCTACACTTCAAATTACATAAATTATTAAATCTAGCATCAATGTATTTAAGTTTATGTTCCGGTAAAAATCCGTCTAAATGAGTTTGATTTATTATATCAATATTATTGTTAAACCAAAGAGCATTAGTTTCATCTCGATGAGTTGTTGATGATCCTGATCTATTATTGCATACAGAACAACCTGCTATTTCTACACCATTAAGCATATCCAACCGCATTTGCTTTGAGTTATCGTTATTCCATATTTTAGATAAAGGGGCATCTTTGATATTACCAACACCTGACCCATTGGGTTTATAAATACAGCATGGTTTTACTTCGCCGTCAGGACCCACATATTGATGTATCCAAGGGTACGTACAAAATGTTTTGCTAGTTAGTGCTTTTTCTGCAGGAATCATATAATATTATTTGTTTTTAGTAAATCTAGCATTGGTTTAAAAGTTTTATTGAAGTCTGAATTTCTATTTATAAGTTTATCATTTTTAGCTAAAGCGTTCATACCTCTTTGTACATTATAAGATACTTTTGTATTATTTGGAGTATTAAGCATATGCTGTTTATAATATTTAAATCCCAATTGAACCCCGTCATTATAACCAACAATACTGTTTGATATTTCTTCAACTATTTGTTTTCTCAAATCCATTGGCAAAACATTAATATCATAATTATTTGGCCACTCAAGTTTTGTAACCAATATATATTGTACTTCAGGATAATTAACATTAACCCAATTAAAAAATTCTTTAATGTGCAGTGAGTTCATCCAACTCAATGTGTAGTGCATTGCCATTTTAAATTTTTCAGGGTATAGGGCGAGCAGGTCATAAAATTTATTAGTAACTTCTTCAAGAGTAGAAAATTTTGAACCAAATCTTATATATTCAAACGTGTCTTCTATACCATCAATACTAAATTGCAAAGAGATATGGTGTAAATGTTTTATATATTTTATAAATTTGTCATTAAATATAGTCCCATTGGTAGTAATGCTTACTGCTGTTACTGACGCATATGGTTGCTCTACTAACCAATCTAAAAAATTATATACTGCAGGATTTATTAAAGGTTCTCCGCCTAGTATTTCTATACGAAGGTTACTATAATTAGCATTACCTTCTGTAATAGTTTTATAACTAAATTCAGTATTATAATTAAATTCAGTATTAGATAACATATTTTTTAAAAACTCAGTCTTAATTGGTTCTTTTTTATGTATTGAAGTATATTTTTCTCTAATCTCAGGATTTAAAATTTCAATTGCTAACTGGGAGCTATTTACAGGTGAGCATGTAATACATTTTAAATTGCACAAATTATCAAATGATATTGATACTACCAATTCCTGATACCAGTCTGGATCTTCCAGTGCCTTAGCAAAATTCATGCGATGGCTCCATTCTCCGCCATTTGACTCCATCTCAATACAATATCTACAATTTTTTTCAATGTCTAAATGTGATAATTTATCCTGATATTCTTCATATGATGTAGCATCAATTTTATCTGCAAACCAACAACAAGGTCTAAATGGTGCATCATCATTTCCTATATAGATTGCATTTTTATGTGCTCTACATTCTTTAAACGGTGTTAAATCCATGTTGATAATTCTGGGAAGTTTTCTTCAAAGTTTTTATCTCTACGCTTATCATATTCGCTAATAAACTTAGCAAACTGCTGCCTGCGCCATTCGCGGTCTTCAGTTGTCATAGTTTCGTGTCTTGCTTTCCAAAAATCATAGACCATAGCCCATGTTTCTCTTTCAACATTAGTAATATTATTGTTATCTATTATAAACGTGTTCATCTTAGTGAAGTATTTATCGCAGTAGTCTGGTAGTATTCTGAGGTCAAATTGCTTAGGATCTACAAGTCTGGCACAGTTAAACATGATGTCAACCCCGTCATTACGCATCTGTATAACCTTTTCAGCAAACGTAAGGAAGTTAAAAATACTCATCAATCCAAATGTAACCATTACACGTATAGGTACATGGAATGTTGTGCTTACTTTGCGTACAGTTGCTTCCCAACGTGCGATATCTAAACCGTCACGTATGTATTCTGCTTGAGGTCCCCATGTATCCATACTGGTATATACTTCAAGACCTTTAATTGTTTTAGCATTTAATAATGTTGTTGCCTTCTCAAAAAACATATTCAAGTTCTTGTCAGGCACACATAAGTTAGTATTAACAACTAATGTTAAGTTAGGGTTATGATTCTCTGCTACAAAGTCTAGAAGTCTCATAAAGTTTCGTGTTGCTAATGGCTCGCCACCTGTAATACGTAAATACTTTAAATCTTTATATGCATCAGGTAACCACTTCCAAAATGCATCAATGTATGGATTATTATCTTCAGGGAGCATGTCATGCATCTTGTCTTTATGCACAGTTGGATCTTCTACGGGATAACTACCATACTTACGTACTTCATTCTCCCACTTACTACTTTGTCCAGGACTGCAATAACTACAACCAAAATTACACACATTGCTGAAGCTTAATTCTAAGTAACTTGGATTAACGTGTTTGTCAAATGGTGCGTCAATTAATTCCTGTCTGCGTTCAATCGCATAAGGTTCGTTAGTAAAACGCTTTCTATCGCTAATCACATCAGGATTGATTGCTTCCATATCAAAGCAGTAATAGCATTCTTTTGGCTTCTCACCATTCATCATTTGTCTACGCTGTTCAATCTTGTGTTGTGTATTGTGTAGCATACTAGGATCACGCTGAACATCTTCTAAGTTCCAACGATGAATTGGCGGGTGGTAACAACTGTGATTCTCGCCCATGCCAAAGTGCATGGTAGCCATCAGCCATTTAGCTGAACAGAATGAGTCTTTAATTTTATCGGGTATAATTGGTATCATAATATTTCTTTTAATTCTGGTATATAATTATTATAATCTAAACCACGTGCCTTGTCAACTGCTATTATAAACTCTTTTGCCTTTTTTAGCAAGGTTGGTTGGTAAGGTTCATGTAACTTATTAAGCAAATCTTTGCGCTGCCACTCATGCAGTCTACTTGCATAATGACTACGCAATTCTTCTTTATAGAAATCAGGCAGTGCCGCAATGCTTAAATAATCCGGATACAATACATAGTTGTGATGCGGTGTTTTGTTATAGTTTGTTTCTAACCAATTACCAAACTCTGCTAGATGATAGATATTTAAAATACTAACAGTCTGAGTAACATGCCAATTTAAATTTGATAATTTAGTCAGTTTTTCAATACTTGCAATCGTTTCTTCCCATTGTGTAGGATAACGAATGTAATAGTTACGGTTTCCTAAATCATCAATACTAGCATTAACTGTAACCTGTTTAAATTCTTTCCACAACTCAATTAACCTGTCAGGGATGTCCATCATATTCAAACTATAAACAAGATGCACGTTCTGTGCTGTACCTAATGTAATCAAATGCTTTAAGTATTCAAAGTGAGCCTTAATAAGTGTAGGCTCTCCACCATTAATATAGATTTCTTCTACAGATTGACTTTTATTTGCTAAATCCCAATAAAAATCTTCATTCTCAAACCACTTGAAGTTCTCCATTGCTCGTAGTTTGAACCAAGGTAAATCGTTAGCAATTTTCTTTTCATCAGGATACCACTTTGTACTGCTATAACTATTACAAGTTAAGCAGGCATTGTTGCACACATTACCCAAACGTAGTTCCACATATATTAAGTTGATATCACTGAGCTTCGCTTTTTGTTCAAGTTTAGGGATAATGTGTGCCCAACGCTCGTTCTCATATTGGCGTTTACTTTTTATGCCTTTATCTTCATCACTCCAACAACCTTCACATTCAACTGGACGTTTGCCATCAATCATTGCTTGCCTGACTTCAACAAACTTTTCACTGTTCATTATATCTTCTACGCTATCATTATCTAGCATGACAAGACTATTACTGTCTTTCTTTTTTGCCCAACTAATTGCATCTGTGTGATTACTACGGCAACACAGGCTAGCACCCCCGTTTGGATGAGTTGCTAAATGCATCCAAGGTAATACGCATAGTGTGTTACTCATTTAATATACTCTCTCATATTTTCGTGTTCTGGAAAATATTCAAAAAAATCTTTATTTCTAATTTCATCTAACATATTGTTTCTTTTAAATATTTCATTGGTAATAGTCAGTGATTTAGCAAACATAAAAGTTTTTATGTTTTCTATATTTTTTATGATATGATCTATTTTAGGATAAAGTGAGTTATCACACTTTTGCAAATATAAGATAAAATCATTTAATGCCAGTGATATTTCTTGTTTTTTAAAGTCAGGTAATATTTGTAGTGAATATTCTTCTTTTTCAGTGTCAGCTAGGCACCATATAGTAAACTTATTAGCAGGTATTATTTTTTCTTCAAGTAGTTTTTTAACTAATTCTATATAACTATAAATGTTCATCCATGAGATGACGCTATGCACAGTACAATATACTCCGCTAGAACTAATGAGCTTAATATTGTTATATACTGTTTCCCAATCCGTACCATCACGCCAATATTCTGCCCGCTTGCCTTCAGCGTCAATACTCATTTGAACATGAACATCTTTGAAGTATTTCCAATAATCAAATACTGATTTGTTTTTGTATGATGTCTTACTAGTATTTGTAGAATATATTAGGTGCACATTTTTTGCTGTATCGTTCTCGGTAAAATGTTGTAATATGTCCCAGTGTTCTTCTTGCATCATTGGTTCACCACCTGCAAAATAAATACTTTTTACATAAGGATAGTGTTTTTCAATCTCTGACATAAGCCCTTGATTTTGGCTAAATCCCTTAAAAGCAGGAAAGTTTTTAAAATTTAATTTAGGATTTTGTATAGATTCAATTGCAATAGAACTACTAAAGCTTGGTCCACATGTTCTGCATTTAAAATTACAAAGATTATTAAATCGTAAATCTAAATGATATAATTTGAAATCCGACAAAGAACCATCTACATTTGTCATCTCTACTACATTTTTTGTAACATCTGGCATTTCATTGATGAAAGCTTGTCGCATTGATTTGAAACCACCATTTTCATGATTATAACATACATTACATATATCATTCTTCTCACCTGCTATCATATCTAAACGCAACTGTTTCATTTCACTAGTATTCCAAGCTTCTTTTAATGTAGTTTCTTCATATTTTCCTAATTTTTTACCCACACAACATGGTGCTATATTTCCATCTGGCCCTGCATACAGATGAGACCATGGCAATACGCAATATGTAGGGCTTATCAAACTATTCATCCTATGTTATCCCACCATTCTAGTAGTTTAGGATTTCGACTATAAATGCTACGCATGGTAACGGCAGTGTCTTCACGAATATTTTCTAATCTTTTAACCCAATTTTTACCATTCAATGCGGCTTGCTTATAAGTATCGGGCCATTCTTCTGCATGAGTCTTCCGTGTATTCTTCAATGCTTCTAAATTACCAATCAACGTTGCTTGCTTCCAAGTAGCACGTGGTTGAATATAAGCAAGTATGTCATCAATCATTTCATCTAGTACCTCACGTGGCCAACTTAATGGTGTCCACATAATGTCAGCATGAAAGCCAAACGTTGTTTTAGTTTCAATCTTAACATCTAATTCAATACTCAAGTCAAATAGTTCTTTCAAACTAAACATGCCCGGTGCAGTTAATGTTAGATCAAGAATCATCTTGTCTTTACCATTAGGTAACTCAAGACCTTTCTTAAAGTTCTCAAGCCACACATCCCACTTGATACCTGTGCGAATGTATTCTACAATCTCTCCAGTACCATCAATACTAGCGCACATCATCCAGTCTTTGTACAATGGAAGATAGTCATATAAGTTCTTTTTACCAAACTGTACCCTACTTAAGTTGCTGTTATAACGCATATAGCAATTCTTGTTACTACCGTTCTTTAACATTTCTTCTAGCGTCCACCAGTGAACGTCATACATTAATGGCTCACCACCGACCCAATACATTTCTTCCACAATACCGCGACTTACTGCATCACGAAATTCAACTTCAACAACTTCTTCTTGAAAAGTCTTCATAGCTGACTTGATTTCAGGAACCATGAATGGCTGATTCTTCTCGTTCCACAAGTTATGAACTTTCTTTTCAGTTTCCCATGAACTAGACAATTGCTCACCGCACATGCGGCACTTAAAGTTACATAGATTACTAAAACGATAATCAAAACTTATTGGTTCCATTGTAGTGTGACCGGTATCATCTGTCTTATCAAATGCTTCTTGTATCTTATCTTTAAACAATGATCCAGTAAACCAACCACGGTATGAATAGCCCTCCATCAATAGGTTCTTATTACATACATCACATTGAGGAATTTCTTCACCGCGCATTAGCTTCACACGAATGTCTTTCATGTATTCACTATTCCAATGTTCTTTCAAACTTACCGGTTGATAGTCATCTAATGCTGTCTTACTTTCAGTTACAGTTCCGTACTTTGAATCATTACTACTATCAATGTATTGTTTCTGGAACGAATGTTCTTCACGTGAGGCACAGCACAATCGTCTTTCAGATTGCGGACTGATATAAGTGTGAGTCCAGGGTGCCATACAGAACACCTTGTTCTTACTATCTTTATGGGGCTTTGCGTGTTCCCATAATGGAATGATTTTATTCGTCATTGTAAATCTTGGTTAAAAAATACATCTTTGCTTGGATCTTCAGGTGGATGCTCCGGAATCAAATCAACACCTTGACGGTAATTTTGTGTAATAATTTCATCTGCTGTTGGCAATTCTGTTTGAATACTATCATAGAATGCAACAAACTCTGGTGGAAAAGTATTACGGAAACTCTTACCACGACGGACATCATATTGAGCATAGAACTGTTTAAAGTCTCTATGATTCTGCGGAATGTCTTTAACATTCTTGTGTGGTGTTTTAACAACGTCAAGGTAATCAATCAATCGTTGTGTTTGTTCACGCTCAATACTCATCAACATTGGTGCACCTTCACTAGTACGGAAATCCATAGCAATCTGATTGTCTAACCATACCTGTAGTTTGTCTTTATACTTTTGGCGAATCTCAGTTGGCAACATAGCACAACTTTGAAAGCTAGGGAAACGCAAGATGTTTAAACTCATTGTAGGATACATCGTGTTGTGAATCTTTTTGAATTCCATCATTTGATCCATGAACTCAACAATACTAGCCAAACACAAACTATTGATAGTCATCATCATGTGTGTCTTTTTGATATTGCCTTCAGTGTGCAATCTACCTAGGTTATGAATCCATTTGTTCCATTCAAAACCATCACGGATATATTCAGCATGAGCACCAAAAGCTTCACAACTTGTATATACTTCCATATAGGGAACAAATTTGCTATACTCAATTAACTTGTCCATGATATCATCTTTGGGAACTAAGTTACTGTTGATAGCATAGCGCAATACCTTACCGTCTGGACGATTTGTCGCACGTTCTTGATTATTACGAAACCATTCAAACAACTTCCATACACCCGGAGCCATTAATGGTTCACCACCCGTAATGCGAATTTCTTCTAAGTTGTCAGCAAGTCCTTCTTCCCACCAGCGCCAAAATGCCTGTGAATATGGATTAATATCGTCCGCTAGTGGTTTAGCATGGTCAGCTTCATTGATAAAGTGACTACGTGCATCACCGTCAATGTTACGATAAGGACCAAACTTGTGAATATCTTTAACCCATGTTGTACTGAAACTTGGATTACAATAACTACAAGCAAAATTACATGTACGGTCAAAAGAAACTTCTAATGTCTTCAACATTGTATTCTCTTGCCAATCTGCTTTGGCAGTTTTAAGAATATCTGATTCTTCAAACACAGCAGTTTTATAAACACGATCACTCATGTTATCACGACCAATATCTTCAATCTTCCAGCAGTATTCACACTCTTGCGGGCGTTGTCCTTCTTGCATCATTTTACGCATTAGTTTCTTGTGCGGAGTATTATGAATTGCTGAAGGATTTGTGGCTAGTTCATTGACATCAATTTGATGACCTAATGGGTGGTGACAACTGGTTGTTTGTCCGTTGCCTAACCAGATAGTAGCATTTAGCCACTTAGCGGCACAATAGCTATCGCTAATGGGGTCGATAAGTCGTGATTTGTATTGTGCAAATGATTCTTCGTGTTTCTTGCCTGCCATTTTATTCCTTAATGTTTAGTGTGCGCTTTGATACATTCTCTCCAGTAGCTCTTTAGTTCCGGAAAGGTTTCCATAAAATTCGTTTGTCTGCGTCTATCATATTCTGTAATAAACATGTAGAAGTTCTTTTTATTTAGTAAAAGTTGGTCCGGGGGTAGAGATTCTTTCATTATAGCAAGGTCTCGCTTAATTTTCAATATCTCATACGGTTTAAATCCCTCAAATGTTTCCAAATAGTCATCACCCTGTACATTGTCTTCCATATACTTCAAGCAACGTTCTACTTCATCAATTCCATATTGTCCGCTGTTTTGAATATTAAACCACGGCGGGTAACGTAATATTGGAATATCAAAGAACACACGTTGATATTTCTTTTGAGTATAAACCTTGTGAACAATGTTATTTTCTTTTTCTGTTTCAGTTTGGTCAGGACTAATCTCAAACTCAACTTGACTTCTTCCACCAAACTCAGCACGTAATTCTAATACCATTTCTAAGAACTTATGTAAACTTGGAATAGACATGATATTGAATGTGTTTATAAAACTCACAGTAGAATATTTTGTTTCACGTAAAAAAGTTCTTACGTTATTCAACATGCGTTCAAACTCTAATCCAGTTCTCATATATTCTGCTTGCTCACCAAAACCATCTAGTGATACAAACAACCAAAAGTGTTTGAATCCTTTGTCTACATACCAGTTGTTACCGCTATGTACATTGAAGTTTTCTGTGTCTTCATATGTGCGTAGTGTCTCAATTGCTTTGACTTTTTCAACAAATTTGTCAAATAATTTCTGATCGGGCGGGCACATGTTGCTTGTGATAGATAATTCAAGTTGACCGTGTGGGTTTTTGTTTACATAGTCTAACACTTTGAATGTGTTCTTGTCCATAAGTGGCTCGCCACCGGTCATTCTAAACACACGTAGTTTACGATATATTTCAGGAAACCATTGCCAGAATGCTTCAACATAGGGGTTGTCTTTATTTGCAACCTTGAGTGGCATCATTCCTTTTTGTTCTAGTGCTTTTAAGTTATTATGTATCATACCGGTTAATTGATAACCACCATGCTTTTTAACTTCTTCTTCCCAACTACTAGAAAGATGAGGACTACAATACATACATTTAAAGTTACATGCCTGATTAAAGTTAACTTCTACATACCGAGGTACAACATCATAATCAAACTTGTTTTGTGTGACTTCTTCAAACGTGGGTGCGTTCCACCATTCGCTACTGCGATAGTGTCTGTCACTCATATGACCTTTAGGGTCTTCGCTCTTAGCGTCTTCTACTTTCCAGCAATAACTACAACCTTCTGGTCGTTTGCCCTCAAGCATTTGCTTACGTTCATGTATTTTGATTGGGGTGTTGTGTAATACGCTAGGATTGTCTTTGAGTAATTCTAGAGGTATCTTATGTGTTGGTGGATGATAGCAACTTTGAGTCAATCCACTAGGTAAGTGAATAGAGACTTGTTGCCACTTTGCCAAACATAGTGATGGACTAACCGCATTCAAGCGGTCACGCATATCTCTAGCGAATTGATCGTATTCACCGCTCATAATGTGTTATATTTAATTCGTTAATTTGATTTACAATATCATCGTAATTTTTAAAAAATTCTTTAGGGGTCATATTATAATTATTTTTTGTTAGACCTGGTATGGGTAAGTGCGGTAAATCTTCATAGTATACAGTTGTGTCAGCCTTAAATCTTTCTAATTCTAATAGTTTATTTAGATAATGTATTATATGAAGTCTGCCTGCTGTATAAGGAGTATTTATTTTAACTTCGTCCATTGATTTTATACCGCTATGTAGTGCCTTTGATTCAATAAATACCATGTATGACATAAATTGTGCCATAACATCTTTTCTAATCATTTTAATAAGATGATAATTATTAGAAAAATAATTATAATTTGACTTATGCTGACTAATCATATCTAAGCTATTAGGATAGACGATTGTACCCACACTATAATTAGTACTAATGTCCTGTTTTTTTATTTTGTCAATAATATTTAAGAATGAGTAACTATTATCAGTATATCTAATGGCACTGAATATATCTTTAAAGTATTCTCCGTTGTCATCAAATTCAACATTATTTTTTTGCAATTCTATTTTAACTAGACTCAATAAATATTGAGAACCTGAACGCATATGTCCAACTACAATTGTGCCTTTCTTAGATGGATCATATAATTGCATTACCAACCTTCAATCTCACGAATCACTTCCATCTCAGTTACTAGTGGACCTTTGTTATGAAAATTTGATCCATAGTGTCGCTTGAAAAACTTACTCTGTTTACTATCTAACGCACACATTGGTAAGCCTAGCTTAGTGCTTAGTTCAACACCATATGTTTCTGATAGTTCTAGTGGGTCTTCATCTTTAACTGTCTCCCACATTGCAGGATAGTTATCAAACCATTGAACATTATGTACGTCCCAATCAGTTAGCATAGTCATATGAGTTCCCATACGTGCTCCCATGATCGCCCACTCACCGTTCTCTACATCCATTCCCACGTTCTGCCAGATAGTCAAGTTGTTTAGATTTCTGCTTGCAACTGTTTCTTTGAATTCATCTACCGTTGGGCGCACGCCTCGATTCAAACTCATTTTAACACCTTCACGGAAACCTGCACGCCACGCTTGAAAACTTGTATAGTTAGGATATGTTGTACTGTAACAATCATGCATCGCCCAATATAGATTATCTTTGCTGTCTAAACAAAAGTCAGCTATACGTGAAACATCACCCTCCGTTTGATGCTCATGCGTTTGCATTTCACGCACGTAAGTCTTTGTCCAACTGCTCATACCACCATTACCATAGCGCAAGCCATTGATACTGTTAATTGCTTTCCATCTAAACTGTGCTTTTCTGAATGTTTTGTCTTTGTCTGTAAAATCTAATTGAATGTTGAAGAAACTTTCTTCTGGCATGTTATCACCATCAATTAAAATGAAACGTTCTGTATCACTTGCTTCACCTGCGGCTTTGTGTGCCGCATCACTACCTTTAACATTGTCAACACGCTTTGCCCATGGCACCATGTGTTTGACTTTAAGCCAAAATTCTTCTTTTTGCGGTTCATCGTAACTTAGATAAATGCAATCTAAATCTGCTACATCAATAATATCATTCGAGTTCATACGTTATTAAATTCCAATTAATAGTTTTACCTTTGTATTTTTTATCTACTACAATACTAATATCTTCTTCAGTACAAGCAATACCTTCACTATTTGGCATTAATTTTGAAACAACCAAACTAGGTACTGCTGTAGAAATTTTACCGTCAATAACTCGTAAGTCCGGTCGACCAATTGAATATGTAGTAGCATCTATAACAATGTAATTACCCTCAAGTTTTTCACATGAATAGAAAAGAACTTTACCTTTGTCATCATAGTAAAGCCTGAATTCAGGCTTTACTAATGGTACCGGTTCCCAAATTAATACGTGTTCCATTTGTAGCTTTCTATTATTTTATCACTAAATGACTTTGAATGATAGTGAAACGGATACTCTTGTGAATAAGTGTGTACTCGTAAAACATCTGGCAATAATTCATACACCAATGTATCCGTCCAATTTTCAGTGGGAGTTCCGGAAATAAATTGTTTCATATGTGTCATAGACAATTCATTAAAACTAGGTAATGTTGTTTTTTCTACACCTATTATATGACTTGCTATTGCATATACCCAATCAGTTGTTGCTTTTTCTGTTGGGTTACATTTCAGTATTGTTTTATATATTTCCCAATTTTCAAACACATCTCTTACTATATCAAAAAATTGTTTTGCCATTTCAGACTTTTTAAAATAAGTAATAGCATTGTATACATCAGGTAGATTGTTGTCATCAATAAACTTCCTATAAACTCTTACTGTAGAAATCTCACCCTTATAATTTCGTATCTTTGTACACAATGTTACATCATTGATTGACATAATATCAAACCAATGCTCAATACTACGTGGTAAAAACATATCAGCTTCTAACTTGATTGTCTCATCATATGGACTAGCTTCATATACTTGCCAGTCATTAATAAGTTTCCAATCACTATCAGGTGCTTGATCTCCGTGTGGCAAAATATCAGTTGTGATAATAGTTACATTAGCATCTGGCATTACCCGCTTGATACTCAACTCTAATGCTTTAGCACACTTTACATAGTCAGTTTTTTCCGTGTTCTGTGCCATAATTACAAAACCTCTAGTCATGCTATTAATTCCATAAAGTTAAGTTTGTTCATCACATGAAAATCCATGTCTTTGATTGTTGTATATTCTTTTTTGATTTTACCACGTTGCCAATTATCATGTAGTACAGTATATTCTGTGTTAAATTCATCATCATTATTTTTATAGATATGTACATTCTTTTGGCCCAAATGAACTAAGTTCCATGGGATAAAGTCTTGTTTAGCAAATGAATGACCATTAGCAATTCTAAGTGCTAAGGTTAATGCGTAATCATTTCTAAATGTTCCCGCAACAAATCCATGCAAGTTACTGTAATGTTCAAAGTTTTTCTGAACCATTTCTAAACATTCAAATATTTGCTTAGTACGATTTGATTTTTTAAATGCAACTACTGTTGCCCATAGTGTTTCAAAACTATAAACGCTAAGAACTTCTTGTACTAATCCAGGTTGCATCAAATAACTTGTTTTATTATGACAGCAAAAGTCATCATAATAATTGAATATGTCTAATATCTTATTTGAATTGACCATATAGTCAGTATCAAGTAATAATGTTTCATCATATGGGCTTAGTTCATATGCTTGATATCGACCCTTGTTGATCCACATGCCCCAATCTCTAGAGTTGCTTTTATCAGGTTCAACTAATATAGTGTTGTCAAATTTATAAGGGTCATTGGACACAGAAGATTCATCTGTCACAACTGTGACAGGCATATCCAAAAAATGATTAATTCTTTTTGCAGTAGCAACTGCCATTTTGTAGTAATCAAACTTAGGCGAGTTGAATGCAAATAATATTGCTCCTCTACTCATCGTTTTGACTCTAGTTCTTTCCATTCTTTGTGCCAATCAAGCATGACTTTACTATAAGTAGCTTTTAGTATTGTTAGTAGTTGTTCACGCTTAACTTCTACTGGGTTGTCAAAGGTATCAATTAATATAACAAAGTTATCATCTGATAATGCACTTAAAAATGCAATGAATTCAGGGGTTGCTTTCCAAAGTCCCCCTTGTTCGGCAACAATAAATTTGCCATCATATTTGTCTTTTAATTGAGCTTTGGCAGCGTTATGATTAAATCTGGCTCTCGCCTCGCTGATTAAGGTTTTGGTATCCATCTGTAACTCCTAAGAGTATTTAGATAGATACCAATGTATTGAAAAATTAAGATACTACTACTGAGCCAGCCAATGTGATCGTGCCCCAAGTATTAGCAAGATTAGTAACTTCTGGTGGACGTACAGTTAGTGTAGTTGTTGATCCTGTACCAACTGTTAAACCATTTGGAATTTCATCCCAAACTGTATATATGGTAATCACATTACCCACATCACCATTACTACCTACTGTACCGTTTGACTTGATAAAGATATTAATGTTGGTTGACAGATATCCAGAAGGACCAGTTGATGCGGTTTGATAAAAAGCGTTTGCATTGGCAGTTGTCAATGCATAGTAGCCAGTATTAGTTGCAATTGTTGGTGAGTTGCCGCCACCACCTATTTTAGTTACACCGCTGTATGATGTACCCGCAATAGTTGCTGTACCTGACGTAGGTGATGACAATACTACAGTACCAACATTAGAACATAAGTTGTTTAATAATAAGTTGATGCCGGCTGCATTATTAGCATTAGCTACTGTAATTGCCAATTGACCGCCTGAATTAAAAAAGTAACGTGCGGCGTCACCATTAGCAAATGTTGCTGTGTGAGTAAACGTTGCAATACTAGACCAAGTTGATGCGGCTGCTACTGCATTTGATGTTGTGGATCCCTGTGTGGCTGCATTTTTTCTATTTGTATAGATTGTTGTTAAGTTTGTGGGTATCGCAGACAAATAAGTAATTGTGCCGCCGGCAACCGGTGCTGTAACAGCAGTGATTGACGAACCCTGATGTGTTGCGGCATTTGCTGTTTTATTAACTAAGTTTGCCCACTTTGAAGCAGTAATTAAATCACCTGATGCAACGTTGGCTTCAGCCGTTTGACCATAACCGGCTGCGGCAGCTCCAATGGCCCATGTTGTGTTTAACACATTTATTGTGCTTCCGGGGTTGGCGCCAACTAAACCATTAAAGTCTGATGCCGCTATTGATCCATATTGTGCGTAACTCATTTTTTTATCCTTATTTTATTGATACGAATGCTTCTACTGTACCGACACCGTCGTCAGTTTTGTGAGCCAATGCTCTTCCAATTGTGTTGAAGGCTGTTGCTTCATCATCTTTTGCCGCACGTGCTATGCCATTTCCTGCAGAAACAAGACGCTGACCTTTACGTACTTTACCTATAACTTTAACCTGTACTCGACCACCAACCGCAATTGGAGGATGCGTAGCATCTGGGCCGGCGTCTGAGTTCATTAGATATGCCGCTGTGTCAGACACTACCCCAAACACATCTTCACTTAATTCATATTGAACAGCAGTAATTTCTTGCTCACCGCCTAATTCAACAACTGTTCCTGCATCATATACCTCATCAGCCGCAAAACGTTCTGCCAAGTCAGCATATGTTGCATTGAGTCTTGATCCTGCAGTTAGAGACCAGTTACCTGTAATATTAGCTGTTGTGGTGTTTGCACCGGCAGTGATCACTTGAGTTGTTACTCTTCCTGGGGCAATATTTCCAGTAAATTGAACTACTGAATTTGCTCCTACTAGATAATCAGAAACATTGCTATTATTATATGTACCTGCAAAACTGATAGGATCTCCATTAGCATACATATATTTGTCTGTTTTAACACCCCAAACATTACCTATGTTAGAAACATAAATGTTACCTGAACCAATAACAAACGAGTTTGCAGAACCATTTGCAGTCCAGGTACCGGTTATTGTACCACCTGTACCATTACCACCTGTCGTAATAATTTGTGTATTTAATGTGCCAATATTACCAGTTGTGATTGATGCATTAGCAATTGTAGCATTTGCTGATACTGTAGCTAAACGAACTGTAATTGTGTCCCCAACGATAGCATTTACAGCAGTAATGTTGTTTGCTTGTAAATTACCAGTGACTGAAACTGAACCAAATGTTGTTGTAGATGTTCCTGAACTAACTGCTAATGAAACCCAAGCATTTGCGTTTGATAATCCGTCTGTTGGGCATACTTTTAATAAACTAGAATTAAGATCATACCATAATTGACCACGTAATGGGTTAGCAGGTGGTGTGTTTGCCGCATAATTTTCAAGCTGGTGCACAAAGTTTGTGTCTACAGTTTGTCCATATCCTGCAAAGTTTCTACCAGGCAAGCCCAAACTTGTACTAGTAGTATTAATAGTTCCATCAGCGATGGTTGTTAGTACTGTACCATCACTTTTAACAATTGTATATGCCATTTCAAATCACTCCGGGTCTTGTTTATTTATCTTAAATTGTAACTAAGTTCGTCAGAGCTTGAATTCTGACAGTATAATCAATTTGTATTTGTCTATTTAAAGATTTTTGGACAGGATGGAAAATTACATGTGTCAATAGTCTAGTAATGACATTACCCATTTCGTCTGTTCCGTAATTTGCTAATAATCCTAGCTCATCAAAAATGTAGCTAGAATCAGTTTGTGTGCTGTTATCAAACGCATTTTGGCCTGAGGGCTCTCCGTAGTCTAATAGACATTGGACCAAAATGTCAGTATAAACACGACCTGTAGTGTGTGAAACTGTCATTTTGTTCCGTGTAGGGTCTAAATTAAAAACACTTGTATCGTCAACAATTTTAGCGTAAGTTTGATTATATAATGCCGCATTTTGACCAGTTGTGTTTGGAGGTAGATATGTAATAACCCCGGTTTCATCTACGCTTGCGCCCCCGTTACCAAAAGCCATTTGATAGATTTCTCCGTACCCTCGGCTGCTTAATGTGTCAGCAATTGCCTCTGACATGTTCTCATAATTGATTGCATTATGCTTGTCTACAAAAACTTCCCCGTTATTGGGATCGTAGACTTTCAAAAAGCCTTCAATTTTGTATGTTAATTGTATTCCTGACATTAGTTATCGCCCCGTGTTTCGACTAAAATTTCTTTGGTATTTGGATCAGTTATTTTCAAAAAAGATGAAAAATAGAAACCACCAGACTCGTCCGGCGTTGAGCCATATTCTTCTGTTAATTGTGGTTTTTTATTATTTTCCTGATTATTCATAGTATTATTTATCATTACTTAGAACTCCGCATTTAAGAAATTTGCAGCCGCTGTGTCGCTAATCTGTAGAGGATCACCTATAATAGGATTATAATTATATGAATTCCATGTCAACTTATAGTCAACTTCTGATAGTTGATTAGTAGATAGTATTCCATATACTTTTTCATATGCTGGAATATAGTATCTTTCTCCCGTACCATTAGTACCACGTTGTAATCCTGTCAATGTATTAGTGTCAAAATCTACAGTTGTGAACTTGATTTGCTCACCTGCAACATAAATTAGATTACCTAAAATTATAGTAATTGTCAAACTTTGCCCCACTGATACGCCGGATGTGATTTCAAGTACGGGCGCAATATCTACTATCTGAACACTATAAGCAGAGCTAGGTAATGTGGTAGATGTTGAATTATTTACAACAATAACTTGACTAATAATTCTTTTATCAACATCCAATCCAATAATATAAACTCCATCAACTGCCGCCGGTGCAGTTTCATTTTGCACTACATTGGTTGTGATTTTTGTCACATCTTCAACATAAATTGTACTATCGGTATATGATAACGATTGTGTTAACCAAGTTGTACTCAATGATGTTGCACGATACACGGTAGGTATATTATACTTATTGACATTGTTAATATATATTAATTCGTCAGGAGTAGATGTAGGTATCATGTTAGTAATTATTACCACATCTCCTGGTACAATTGTTGTCAATATACCTAGATTGTTGTTTGGATTGATAACAAGCGAGCTTGATGGAACTCGATATCCATTTACTGTCACCCAAATTCTATCAACATTAGTTTGTTCCCACATTGTGACACCCATGGTATCTGTGCCTGCATATGCGGTTATTGCTATTTCACTACCTTGATAAGTTGATGATAGTGTTATCTTACTATTCAGTACATCAATAGACTTGACATAGTACTTAGTACCTTCAACTATTCCTCCAAACACTGTACCAGAGAAGTATACAGGTGTATCAATTACTATTTGACTAACAGAGTTCACTGTGATAGTATTATCAATTGCTGAACTTGCAGTAGCAGTGGTGTCAATTAATGTAAATTGCTTATCTAACCAAACATAACCGCCGCTTACATAAGAAGAAACAGTAGTTACCGGGTCATTCGTTGCATAACTTTGTGGTTGATATGGTGATAGATACAAAGCAATTTGAGTATCAGTAATTATCTTTGCGTAATAAGAATTATTGTTCAATTGTACTGAGCCAACCACACCATCAATACGCACAATATCATTTTCAACTAGGTTGTGAGCAACACCGGTAGTTAATGTTACTGCTTCATTTCCACCTACATAAGCATACATTGAACCTGATGCATTAGTAACTATGTATGCACTACCACTCTGTGTTTCAGAAACTTTAAAATCAATTCCATTTGCATCAATGTAATTAATCCAATATACAGTACCGTCTGCTGATAGCCCACCGAAACCGGTCGTTGTTAGGCCTTTAAACAAGATTGGTTGACCAATTACGAACCCAGCAGTACTAGATGCAGTAATAGTATTTGGGGCTGTTGTTTGTGTAACATTAGTTCTTGCTAACGGTGCTGAAATATTATTATTGATAGCTGTAATATTAGAAACTCTAGGAGGATTAATAAATCCAAGCATAGAGCCCGTATCAGTAATTAATGGTATACTTGGTCCACCTGGTGTTAACGATACCGTAAAGTTTGTTGTTCCCGGTGTTAATATTTCTGCAATGTAATAGATCGTACCTGCAACAATACCACCAATTGGTGATGCAAATATTATAGCTGTGTTTAGTTCTAAACCAACCGTAGATCCAGATGATAATGTTAAATAGTCTGGTCCAGGCGAGAACTCTTCACCAGTAGATTCTAATGCACTACCAGATCCAGCACCAATTCCAGATGCAATAAAGAATGTTCCTATGTTATTATTCAATGCGCCAATTGAAGTGAAATTTGTATTTGGGCCACCTACACCATCATTGATAGTAGTAATAGTATAACCTTGTCCTATTGAGAAACTTCCGGCTGCTGTCTGAAGACCGCCTCCGTACGGAGATCCATCGTATCCGGGGAAGTGTGTGGTTGATCCTATATTTAATGTGATACTTGCTGAGCCACTGTAGGTTCCACCTAGTGTGGTATGTAAGTATTGTCTGTTAGTGCTGTTATATGTAGTAACTGCTAAAATATCGCCCGCAATTAAACTAAATGTCAAATACAATGTTTGAGTAACTAAATCAATAGTATATTCCGATGTGTTTGTCAAGCGCAGTCCATTAACTTCTACTACTGCATTTTCAGGATTAGTGCCGCCTATATAATTAGTCAACAGTAATTGTGTCTCGCCACCAGTTGACATATAAATCTGTGTAATTGGGATACTATATGAATATTGTATAGGATCTGTTTCTCCAAATACTGCAAAAGTAACAAAGTCTTCAGTGTTTGTGTAGTTATTAGCAAACACTAACTTTGCAGTAGGTCCTACACTTGCTATAGAAATTGCAAAATCATTCGTGACAAAACTTGCAAGTCCGGATGCATCTGTTAATGGTACAATGCTACCTCCCAATGAGGTAGATACCGTAAATTCATTAAGGTCAACAATTGAACTAATGTAGTAAGTTGTGTGAGGGGCCAATCCACCAAATATATAATCGCTGAATACAATTGGATCGTTTATGTCAACAGTCAACGATGTATTAACAACTATTGAATTTGTAGAACTCTTTGTTTGAGTTACCACACTAGTTTCACCAAGTATCAATTTAGTACCATTATGTACTACTAGTGGGTCAGTCCAAACAAGACCCGTACCCGGTTGACTGATTATTTGCATAGATCCAGTATCATTGCTTAATTGATATGTTGGTCCCGCAATACCATTCACTAGAGGAGGAAGTGATACTGTAATTTTATTAGTTATATAACTAATAGTTTTAATATAATATGTCTGATCCAATTCAATACCACCAAATACATTGCCTTGGAATTGTACCGATTGATTGAGTGCAAAATTAGATACACTAGAGCATGTTATAGAATCAATGAGTGCTTCAGTTTTTGTGCATTCTACCTGTACAGGTTCTGTTCCTGGTCTTATGACTCCGTTGCCATTGAATTTACTAGCAGAATAATTACAGTTCAGTGGCATTTCAACAAATCCTGTATCAGGATTGTCAATAAATGGTACCGCCTGTGAATTTGATCGTTGTAACTGATCACCGTTACCCACTTCGCATAATTCAATGCCTAATGTATGGTTAGGAGCTAATGTAGTATTCAATGTGATTGTTTTTAGAACCCAATCTACCGTGTAATCATATGTCTCATAAATTCTAGTACTTGTACCGATTACTGGATTAATATCATATATTACTATAAACACTGGGTTCTGTACAACATTTAAGAATGAATATTCATATTGCGGATAAGATGGTGTAATTTCAATTGATACAACATTGAACCCTGTATGACCGTATTCGCCAACTGCCCAGTTAGTACCGGGACGTGTCGTTGTAATCATAGTTAGATTATCAGTAACTACGCCGGGGACCAATTCTTCTGGTCCGTAACCTTCGGCAAATGAATCACCTTGAACAGTATACACTGGTTCTTCTTGTATAAACAATGCACTTGTAGTCCACGTAGATCCATTACTACTTGTTAAAATAGTGTTATTGTCACCAACTATAATGAATTTAGAATCAGTATCATTATATGCAACACTATTTAGGTTATTGGTTGTGGTTGACGTTTCTATAGTCCATGTTACGCCGTCACTACTTGTTACAATCGTGCCATTGTCTCCCACTGCAATAAATTTACCATTACCATAAGTAACATCTACTAAGTTTTCACTTGTACCTGATGTTTGCTCTACATTAGTTTGAGCACCGTCAGTACTAGTAAATATTTGCCCTGCATCACTTACAATGACAACTAAACTATTACTGCTTGTAATTGCATTTACATATGCTGAAGTAATTACAGTAGTAATACCATCATTAACAATATTCCAGGTAGTGCCGTCATTCGTACTTCTAATAATTAAGGTTTGATCGACACCATTGATAGTTTGATTACCAATTACTAACCATCCAGTGTAGCCTGCAGTGGTATATGTTACATCTGAGAAAGACCCGGGACTAGATAATGCAAATGAGTTTACCCATGATATAGTATCTAGACTTTTTATCACATTTTCACCAACTGCTATCCAAACATCATTGCTATTATAAACACGGTTTAATGTATTAGAAGGCACTGACAATGTTTGGCCTGTTGTATATACTAACCCATCTGTGCTAGTATAAATTGGCGTTGCTGAATTAGTTGTAGTGATTACATATCTATTACCATCGTAGTAAATATCTGACAATCCAACAGGGTTGTTGCTTAGTTTACTCAATGCCCAATTATCACCTGTAGTACTTGTTAATAGTGCAGAATAAGTAGGTGATGTTGATATTGTTACATAACGGATACCGTCCCATACCACAGACATATTATTAATTGTTGCTGGGTAGAACGGTTGGTCTTGTAATTCAGTATCAAGCAAAAATTCTTCTGCCGGAGGAAATGCATTATCCATGTATACTGAACCCGGATAAGTAATTCCAGTAACAAGCTGAGTTAAGTCTCTGCCAGGCATGTTTGCTGTTGGGTTATAGTACCCAACAATACGATCTAATTCGTTGAGTTTTCTATCGCCGCTGTCTAGCAATTCCCACTTACCCAATATGAAATCAGCATCGTTGTTGCTGACAATACATTGGTATAGTCTATTATTATAACGAACAATGCTCTGAGTGAAGTAGAATGGTTCTGGTAAATAAACATAATCACCTGACTTGGCCATAGTAAATTCTAAATCTGCTATGGTACCAGTAAAGTTAAATGTACCACCACCTATTGTAGTTGAAATAGTAACTGTAGTTGTCGATGGTTTTGTTTTAATATAATAAGTCTGACCCAAAGTCAATTCACTATATACACTTCCAGTAAATACAACTGGATCATTTAATTCAAAGTCGTCTGAATTAGTTACTGTTAATCTATCATTAGCAGCCGTAACAGCAGTAACATTGGTTGATGTAACTCCCGTGTATGTTAACCCTAATGTATCACCATTGACTGGAACTGTCATCAGTGGGTTAGCATATACTTCTAATTCAGTTGCACTAATAACTTTTAAGTAGTATTGTTCTGTCAATCCAGGTGGAGTACCAGAAATAATTGTAGATGTTATCGCACCAGTGGCACTGATACCACTGACATTGATTACAATATCATTTATACCATTTACACCGGGCAGATCATCCTGACCACCTTGAAGTGTAATATTATTATTGTATGCAAAGCCTGTGCCCGCAGTGTTAATCACAACAGAATATCCACCTAACATATAGCTAACAAAGAATGTTGGGGCTGATGTTGGGTATTGTGTTAGTGTAGATGCCGGTGAGAAATTATCAGTTAATGATATTGTTGTTCCTCCCGCAGTTAAACTAACCGTGATAAACGGATTATCGGCAGTCAATGTCATCAATCCATTATCACCGGTTAAGTTAAAGGTGCTACCACTTGGTGTTTCACTTATAGTAAATGTAGTAAGCCCTGTAACAGTGCGAACATAATATGTCACTAATTCAACAACTCCACCAAACACACCACCGGTGAATGATATCGGCATTCCCGCGTAGAATCCTGTTGTACTTGCGCAGGTATATTCTTCTGTTCCTGCATTTGAACTTGTAACATCGACCACTACGGTGCCCATAGACTTAACATAATATGTTGTGGCTGCTGATAGACCACCGACTGATGTAGATAATCTAAATGGCATGTTTACATACATATTAGTTAAGCCGCCACCCAACAAATTCAAATACATATAATTAGAACCAGTCACTGTTGCCACTGTACTTCTAGTAATTAAATTACTATTTGTACCTGAGTATCCAGAGCCACCATTAGTAAATTCGCCGGATGTATTATAGAATGTAAATTCTTGGCCAGTGATTTGCCCCGGGCTGATTGGTAAACCAATATTACAGGTCATTGATCCTGTTGCAGTAGTTAATTGAACTGCATTTGCTTGGCTTGTTAATGTTGCAGTACCGATTGCAGAAGTTAATGCAACTGTACCACCATTAATTGTATTAGACAGTGTAACTTTATTTGTACTGTAATCAATAGAAGCAATATAATATAATTGTCCAGCAATAATTCCACCAAATGTTGTGCCGGTGATAATTATTGGTGTATTGATATTTAAATCACCAATTTCATTTAATACAACATAATCTCCTGCATTTTCAGTTGCCTCAACTGTTACAATTGTGGGATTATTAGTTGTTGACATTGTAAATGTCTGGTCATCAATTACCGTCATTACATAATAATTTTCATTTTCAATGACTCCACCAAAAACATTACCCGTGAAGAATATTGGTATGCCTGTATAGAAACCAGTTGTTCCACAAATGCCACTTGGATTCAATGGTATTGTTACAAAGTTTGTTGTTTGTGATGTTGCAGTTGATGTCAATATACCGGGATACTGAATTGAAATGACAGCAGTATTTGTGACTTCTCCGATGATTGCGTCTAATCCTGCAGTAGTTACCGCAGTTGATAGTGGCACCACTAGTCCGCCTACTGTGGTACTAATACTAAATTGTGTTAGACTTACTATTTCTTTAATATAATAAACTGTGTTATCCGCTAATCCACCAAATACTGCCCCTGCAAATTTAATTGGCATGCCTACATAGAAACCAGTAGTGGGTCCTACAAAACCTTCATCAGGTGTTCCACCAATACTAGGTGTAATTGTTATTAAATTAGTACTAGTTGTTGTGTTAGTAACCGTACGGGTTCTAGATGACCATTTTACAACTTCATCATTTCGTATATTTTGAATTTCAAAAATTGCTCCCTGAGCACTTGCCAAAATAGTATCAATTGCAGGCTGTGAAGATTCTAAACTTAGTGCAGAGCTTGCAATTTGCTCAGTATTTTTAAACGAGCCAGCGTAGAAACTTCCATAGAAATTATTTTTAGTCCACTCAGTAACTTGAGAATTATATGTAGTTCTGTCATAGCGTAGTGTCATTATGTTTTCACGAATAGGGCGAGAACTAGTTACACAACTTGCTCTTGCACTGACAGCTAAATTATTGTTCTCCCCGGTACCTGTACTTAAAAATACTACTCTGTCACGATCTTGTAATGCATCAGCATAGGTAGTATATAATGCAAGAACATATGCAGGTACTGACTCTAAGACATTAACATAATAGTATTGGTCATTTTTTACGCCGCCAATTGCGGTCGTATCAGTACCGGTGTAGTAACGAACCAAATCACCAGTTTGTATAAGTTGATTTTGAATAGCAATAGTGTTGGTTAATAAATCAACTTCTGAACTTGCAAATGTAATAACTGAACTAGGTTCAATTATTATTTGCGGTAACACTACATAGCCATCACCTGGATTGATAACATCAATGCGTAATAGTTGATCCAAATTCATCACTGGTTGCAAAATAGCCTCAGTTCTAGGTGCTGGATAAATTGATGTATCTATATATGCAGTAACTTTAGGAGGGTTAGCATAACCACGACCACCATCTAATACTAATATTGCAGGTAGATCAATGTAAAGTTGTTGACCGGGTAAATGATTTGATACAGGTGTATCATTAACTCCGCGAGTCAATCCACTTAATGTACTATATGCTCTGTCAACACTTGAGTAAGCAATTATTTCAAATGTTTTTTTACTTAAATCTGTTTCAGGATCAGTGGGATCATAAATCTTAATTGTTCCGTTAATTGGAAAACCATAAATGTTATCTACTACCATTGAATTACTATTCAATGTTAAATATGATGCTAAGGTAGTTATTGGATAAGCATTGACTCCGGTTATACTCACGCCGTAATTGTTAAACCAATTTGTATATGCAGGGTCTTGCCATATAGCATCTGTTGGTAAATATTGACTGTCGCCGCTTGGATTAGCATATACTAATTCAGGTGTTATATATTTCTGTAAATTTGTGTTATATTGTGCTGGTAAATCAAAGTCAGTAATATTGCCGGCCCATAAGTTTGTACCAGTGTACTTGAATAAGAAATCTTTAACAACTACATGATACGGCTTAATTTCATTGATGTATCCAGACAAGAAATCTTGATTATCACTTTGAAATACTTCTAAAGGAAGTAATTCACGGATCGTGTGTGCTACATCAATAAATGATGTCTTGTTTAACCATGGCAGATAATTTTGACTCTCTATTGTTTCACTCATTATATAGTTAAACAATAAAATCAATCCTTGATTTCTGAAAGCAAATATTTCACTCGGTAATTCTTCATTTAAGAATCGAGTGATAGAGCGTGTTTCTTGACTTGGATATGTGTCGAATGGTGTTGTGTCAAAGAAATTATCACCAAACCCTAATCGTGCTGTTTCATAATCCCACAATGAACTCTTAAATTGAATTGTTCCATTTTGTAATCCTATACGGACCCAAGTAGATACCGTGCTATCATATCTGTATGTTTCTTGGAAGCCGGCACCGTTTTTATTAACAGTTACAATTAATCCATTCTGTGCATTAATAGTTGCTAATTGAAAATATGATTCTACTAACATAGCAGATTTAGTATTATCATTATAGCCGGGTTGCCACCAGTTTATATATTCCCAGTAGTCAGTTGTTTCATAGAATGGTAATCCTGTACTTGGATTTATAGGTCCAACGGTGTATAAAAATTTACTAGATTGAGTTTCTGTAAACGGAATCTGTGCTAATTCTTGGTTAGCAAGTGTTAAGTAATTCTTTAATGCACCAAAGCGTGAATAGAAGAAGCCTTGACGAGGACGAACTAATATACCACTCTGTACTGGTTTTGGTAAGTATGGATCAGGAACAATGGCACCTGATTCATCTACTCCACTCATACTATCTAACATTCTATCATATAATGATAGGGGAGGTAAACTTGTTAATGCAGGCAATCCGGGTAAGAAATCATCTACATAGTTTGAACGAATCAAACTGTAAATACTATGCGAATCATCATCATTTGTACCAGTAGCAAAACCAATATGCATTACTGTATCAGTTGAATTGACATACTCACTTGTATTATACAAACCCATTACATTAGATTGTATAGGTGCAAAGTAAGCGATTCCAGATGCCTGTGGTGCACTAATATATGCCTCACATATAGTATCACTTAATGTTTTACCTATCTGGTTGAAGATGATATTAGTATTTCTTACCCAGTAGAAATATACAGGGGTAATAGCTCCGGTTGAATTTAATACATATTCAATAGCATAATCTGTTAAGTTCAATGGAGTACCGGTAGCTGTATATTCGGCCGGAACCACATCACTTGTAATCCAACTGTAAATTGTAACTTGACTACCAGGGAATACACGACCCCACCATTTGCTATTATATACTACATCATTATACTGATGATAGTTAACAAATTTAGTAGAACTTGTATTGAACCACAACTTACCTAATTGTTTAGTGCCCCAAACACTAGATCCAGATATAGTTGTATTAGGACTATTATATGATGCAGGATCAGCATTAGAAATTATATCTAAGTTTTCTGATACTACGCCTAATATTTTTCCTTGTAATGGATCAAAGTAATCTAAGTTTATTAATGTGTTGTTAGTTGATGCACTGTATAGTTGTGCGTTTTGAATGCCGTTAACATCGACTGCTATTTCTGGTTGACGATATACAGACCAATCCGCTAGACCAGATGAGTTTGTGTAGATAATTACTTGACCATTGTTATATCCCGGTCTAAAGCCAGGCGTACCAACTACTACCGTATTATCATTAAAGTCTAACGCAGTACCATAGTATGGTTGTGCACCATAGTCTATATTCAATGCGTTTACACTTTGAGCGTATATGAATTGACCAACATTTGTTAAATTTTCATTATAATTTTCAGCATAGTCAAACATGTAAACTGCGCCGGCGTTTCTTGCGATATCTACAAACTGTGTTGTATTATTATCAAACAATGTATCATTGTTATAATTATCATCATCGGTTGAATCGAATGTAGTTGCTTCATAACGTGCTGATGCCGGTGCACTTGCTACAAATGAACCATTATCATTAAATTTGATAACAGTACCAAATTGAGTTCTACCGGCGGTATGCGGGTCAGTGATAGTTTGTGTAAATGTGTATTTTGAAATACCCAATTGATACATTGCATTACCAGTAAGTGTAATAATATCTAACTTGTCATTGATTGTTGCTAATTCTATGTTAATCAACGATATGACAAGTTTATTATCTATTGATGTTGCGGTTACATTAGTAATATTTGATCCTGCTATTGCTGCCGCAACCACTGATGCATTACCTACAGGTATAGCAACAGCATAACCATTCAATAAAATAGTCGTTGGTGTGGTGACTTGACAATCAATCGTACCAGTAATAATACCATAACTTCCGCCGCCATCAGTATAACGATAAATTGTGCCTTCTTTGTTTTGTGAATTAATTTGGAAAGGGGCGCCAATTAAAAGTTCATTACCATATGTATCCAAGTCTGCACTATAACCATATTGCTCGCCAATTGTAATAGTGTCAGTTGCGGTAAATTGTTGTATCAACACAAAGGTAGATCCACTAACTGTTAGTATATCACCTGCGTTTAATGATTGATATACATTTAACAATGATCCAATTACAGCATAGTTATTGTCATCTATTAATGTTCCATTGACACTAACATAGATTGGTGATGTTTGTGCAACCATGGTCATTGTACCAGATGGTGTGTTTGCTAACACCAATGTTGTTCCGTTTCTTGTCAATGAAAGAGTGATTGTTGAACCAGAAATTAATTTAACATAATAAACTTGATTTAGTGATATACCACCAAATACGTTACCTGTAAATACAATTGGTGTTCCATTCACTCCATCTGACAGTCCTGCAACTGATGACAATGTAATGGCATTGCTAGAGTTAATAGAACTTCCGATTGCTGTCCTAGTTAAAGGACCGGCTACTAAATTAAATGTTTGCGGCACGAATGGCTGACTAGTAAACCTCACTTCAAAGTTTTGCATCACTCGTTCAAATATATAAGATGTGCCTGTATTATTAGTAACACCGGTGTCAACTCCGGGTGCGCCAACTACTAATGTATTACCATAATAGTTAGTTGCCAATGCATATGAGAAATTATCACCGGTAACAAGACTACCCAATGTTATAATAGTGTTATATTCATACAAACCAGTAACTTGAGATTTACGATATACATAGAATGCATTTTGTTCATATGCACTAATGAATAACCAGTTGCCATCTCCAGAAAATTCTGTTTTAGTTCCCCAATTTGTTATGCCAGTTGGTGCTTGAATTGTTTGTAAAAATTGTAACTCATTAACTTGAAGTGTGCTTATCAATGTGTATATTTTTATTTTTCTATCTGCAAGTAATGTTCCCGTAGGTTGACTAATAGCAAAAGTTGAACCGGTGTATCCTATTGATGAACCAAAACTAGCAGAACCAGTTAGTGTTTGTGCTAGGTCATAGCGTTCGAATACAGGGTTATATGTGTAACGATATGCTACACCTAAATCAGCATCACCAATTAAATAACCTAAATCACTTGTAGTTGCAACTGCACTACCAAATGTTTCTGATCCGGTCTTTAATAACTCTAAGTCTAGTTGATAATTAATGCTTTTACGATATACAGCCCAATCACCGTCAGTATTAGTATCTACCCATACTTTGTTTTTAACAAATTCAGTATTCAATAAAGGTAAGTTAACAATATCACTTGGTTGGCTTACACGCTGTGACTGGAAACGCATTACAATACTATTGGTGTTAGTCAATCTTGCTATAGTAGAAACTAATGATAGTGCAATCGTAACTCTATAATTATCTACAACTGCTTGTACAATTCTATAACCGTTAACCGCGTCATCAAAGTTAATGATTGCAATAGTTTGATACTTTGTTAATCCATGTGGTTCAGCAAATTGTAGTGTAACAGTCCCATTCAAATTGTTTAATACTTGAATCAAGTTACCATTTGAAATAGGCGTATATACTTGCCAAGTGCCGTTATAGTCAGCGACCCAAACATATTCACCTACATATAATTTTGACAAAGGTGTTTGTGCAAGATTCAAATCATTATAGTAATAGCCATACGTAGTTATGTCATTAAAATTAACATAACCTGCATCCGGATATAATCTGTTAGGTGTATTTGCGGGAATCGTTGGTAAAACATTAGGATTAGTAATAGGTCTGCCGTAATTGAATACAGAATACAATGGGACTTCTTGTTGTACCCCGTCTGTGTAGGTGCCTGTTGTTAATCCAACTATAGAAGGATTTCCGGTCAATTCATTTTGATTTAATTTAAAGTCAATAAAGTTATTATCTAACACGCCACCAAACTCGCCGGTCTTAATGGCCCAGTTGTCATAGATATCATAATCAATGCCACCTTGTGGTAAATTAATACCTTTAAAGTTTTCTGCGGCAATCTTTGTGCCTTTTTCTTTAATCAAGTTTTTGTAAACATTGATTTGAGTAATATCAGTTAGGTCAGCCAGAGCCATGTAATCGCGAGGGCGGTATCCAACCAATGACCAACTTAATAAGTCAGCATCTTTACTTAAGTTAGGAGTGTTTGTATTGTAATATAATACACTTTCATAACTACGTGTACTTGGGTTTGGTAGTAATCCCTTTTGAATTTCATTATAGTCTGTTTCTTTCCAGTACCTACCGTCGAATGTCATACTTGGTTCTAATACTCTTAATGAAACCCAATATTTATTTTTATATTTTACAATAACGCCTTTAGTATATTTGGTTATATTATTCCATTCTTGTATATTATCTTGATTAAGGATAAAACCCTGTGCATCAATAGTGCCGTTCCAGTCAGCAGTTTTTGTACCACGAGTTATAATACGATTCTGCCGTAGTCCGGTAATCAAATTATAAATCACATCGTTGAATAATGTAACGTTGTTGAATACAACACCGTGTTCAAAGTTACTAATATTAAACTGACCATACGCAACGGTATCACCTTGATTAAGAGGTGTAGCAGTAAATAGTGTGTCATCTCGCACTACTGCTAAATCAACAGATTGAATTGGATATAAATTTTGATTTAATATAAAGTTTTGACGTTGTAGTGTCAATGGTTGTACTACACAACTATCTTTCTGAATAGTAATCAAATTGGCTGCCGGGTTTAAATTAAGTAAACTACCTTTCCCCCAACCAGATTGAGTCCAATATAAATATTCTGCAATCATTTGATTCCAGTTAACATCTATTCCAGATTCTATTTCTTTAAACAATACACCCTGTGTTGTTAAATAATTACTATAACTTCCAATAAATTGAGCCAAATCTTGTTTAGATACAAACTCAGTACCATACGGTATTAATATTTCTGTGTTTTCAAAATAATCTTTAGCAACTTGTACTGATTCACCTTCAACTGTCACTAAATTATAGTTACCATTGATTTTTGGTTTACTTACCGTAAAATATGCTTTTGTTTGTGAGTTACCATATACTTTCCAGCCAGTACCGGAATTTTGTATAATAACACCACTGTATATAATTTTATTGAAGGGAATATTATCATATAATAATACATTCAGACTTTCAGAGGGTATCAACAGTGATGCGTTGTTGCTATTAGGCGATCCTTTTTCAACATAAAAGTTAACAAGAGTTTTATCAGTAAAGCCAGCAACACGATATATTAATCGAACATCTAAGTTGGCTAATAAATCTATAGTTGTTTGTGTTGAATCGATACCAACTTGTTTTTCATAATCAACAATCCAGTTGATATAGCTTGTTTTGGCAATGCCATCACCATAAATTTGAACATCTGCAATTACTAAATGGCTTCTATCATTGACTAAGAATTGATTGAATTCACTATTGTATTTGTAATTGTCAACATCAACGCCTAAGTTGTAAAACTCAGCAGGTTTAGTTAATGCTAATATTTTCATTAAGTCAAACGGCCATGAACTACTTCTACGATACGAAAATTCTGTTGATGCAACGTCCCCAACTTTCCAATCATTGCGGAAACTTCTACCGTCATAATTACCTACAATTGCGTCAAACGGTGATACTAGATTACCGTTACTATCAACAGGTAATACTTGTAGTAGCTGTGGTCTAATACATTGTGTTACTATAACAGGATCTCCGTTATTCCAATTAAGACCTGCGGCTAAATCACCCCATAATACTAAGTTATCACTGGTATATGGTGCAGGACCATAACGTGTTGTCCACCATGCAGGTTGACTAGTAAATCCTATCATTTCCCAAGGTGCTACATCAGGCTGTGATGTGTCATAGTAGTATTGATATATACCCCTCCAGTATCCTTGTTGAATTTGAGCATTGTTAATTTTATTGCCAGATTGGCTGTAGTTGTATGAAAATTGGTTAGTAGGAGTATATCCAATTTGTTGTTTATACTCAACCCGATTTTGTCCAACCCAGTTTAAGAAAAACTGAGAATAAATTGATAAGAATTCATCATAAGAATAATCAGTAGTTCTGAAAAATCCAGGAACAACATCATAATCTCTTATAGGAATAATATTACTTAATTTTAAATTATTATAGATTCGAGTTTCAAACTCAAGCAAGACTTTATCTCTAAAGTCTACGAGATGCCCGTCAATATAATCTCCATATAATTTTGTATAAGACCCATCATGTCCGCGAATAAAGTATGTAGGGTTAGTATAGTTTTCATCTAGTATTACTTCAGGAATGAATGATGGGTACAAGCCTAATTTTGTAGGGGTATTTGGAACATACGATCCGTAGGTTTGATAATATTCATTAACTGTAATAATATCTCCGGGTAACAAATCAGTCTCAACTGTTAGTGCCGGGCTTGTTGCGCTGATAGTATAATCAATTCCAATAACCAATTGAGTAATACTAGTATAACCTTGTACAGTACGTGTTAGATATACCAATACTCCATAATAGTTTGCAGTATCAAAATTATAAATTCTGGTTAATGGATATCTACTAACATCTAATGAATTTGCAAAAGTATATGAGTTGCTAGCATAAGGTGATTTACTAGGTAGCATATCACTCCAGAAGAACGGCGCGCTATCTACTTTAGATATGGTGATTTGATCCAGTGCATCATCTAGCATTACTGCCGAAGATTGATATACATTATATTCTGTTTTATTAACAGTATCTATTAGTAAAGTTTTGAATGAAATATATTGATTACTATTATACTGCAATGAGTCGTATAAATTGACTCCTGGCTTTCTTAAAAAGGTGCCGGGCAACACCAATGATGCACTATTCTGAATAATTTTATTACCCCATGGTACAAGATTACCCAAATCACGATAATTATTTGCGCCAAATACTGTACCGGTTGTATTTGGATTATTGTAGAAAATACTTTGATACTGTCCACGAATATCACCTACGTTAGCTGTTGTTATATCAGTGTTGAAGGGGTTATTCTGTAAATTATTAGGTATCTGATAATAAGCAGTCTTACTTACTTGGTCACTCAATAATGTAATTTCAACTACTGTGTCTACTAGCGTATTAGGTACTGTAAAATTAACTACTGTAGTTGTTGGATTAATAGTATAGGTGTAAGTGTTGGTGTCTTGTAATACATTGTTTACATAAACTTGGATGTTAGGCCAAACTGTATTTGTGGCTGCGCCTATATCACAAATATAAGTTGTGACACCACTGTTACCTACATAGTTAAATGAGAATATTTGATATTGGCGACTTTCTGCAACAGCCGTCTGCCAACCTAATGCTCTGGTTCTTGTATTTAAATCACTATAGTTGTGTACATAGCCTGTGTTAACTTTTCTAGTAATAGGAGTTGTTCCTCGAACATAATTAAATGTTTTAGAATTTAACGGCACATCAAAACTAATATCGCCTACATTATTAACGGAACTATACCGAAGTGGGAATCCTAATACAATATCATTGATTCCTGATCCAATGCCATAACTGAATAATTTATTACCCTTAAATGATGAACCAATGTAAATTTCCTTATCACCAAAACTTACGCCGGCATCATCAAACACATCAAACAATGGTGCTTGATTAACAGTTGTTTTTTGTTGGCCTTCTTGCCATTCATTTTCTAATACAGTTGGATCATTGTTAAAATAATAGTAAAAATCTTTACCTTGATTATAATAACCCTTATATACTACTGTGCCTTCATTCTGTAGCACCAAACCATCGTCTGCTTCAGTTAATGTTATGACAGGAGTTGTTCCGTGAATACTTGAAAAACGAGCTACATAAATTTTATTTCTAACATTAGCATCATTATCAATTGAGAATACAATTCTAGCACCATCGTACAATGCATAATTATCATTAGATATATCATTAGCAACCAATGATACATTTGACACACCAATGAATGATGTGGGGTTACTCCATCCAACTGTAAGTGTTAATGTTGTAGTTCCATTAATGGAAGTAATTTGAGAATTTCTAGGTAATTTTCCTGCAGAGTCAGTAATAAATTGTCCTACTTGAAACGCACCTTTTGAAACATTACTTGCAAGTATTGAAATTGTGGTAGATGTAGCTGATGAGGCTGTGGCAATAGTAGCATTTGCAGTAGTATAAACTTCTACATCAGGATAGTAATTATATTGACCGGCGACTTGAGTGAATGCATCAGTTGTTCTCACATCAAAGAAGTCTATAGGTTGTTTACCAACTATACAATTATCAAACAATTTTAAATTTGGATAAAATTCAATAATTGGGCGTTTTGCCTTGTTATCCTGTGTTGCATATGTTGTGGCAATACTTGGATTATTATTATATGTTGCAGTGGCATTGATAACATCAATATGGAACCATCGATTGCTTCGTGACCATGGATTTCTATCTATACTATTTCTAGCAATTGTAATGTAATCTTGTTTTACAGGAATATATAATGTAACATCATAGTTACCAATGTCGTATGGTAATGTATCCCAAGGATTGTACGTTCCCTCAGTAAATGATTCTGGAACTATCAAGTCAATAGTGTTGATTAATTCAATTGCAGTACCAACACCTTGTACGTAGTATTCACCTGTCTTATAACTGGTAGGATAAATATCACCGTTGAAGGTAACTTTTAATCCATTAGTGAATACTATACCGTTTGGTGCGGTATAATTTGGTTGACCTAAAATTTCAAGTACGTTGATTTGATTAGTAATATTACTATTAATCAACCTGATAACGCCTACTTTATTTGAAACAGTGCCATCTTGATAATATAATGTATCTAACAAACTGCTTAGATAAGGAACTATATTAATATTACCTTGAACATTTCTATAAAAATTACGTGCTTTCCATTGTGTGCCATAATTTGCAGTAATTTTTTCATTAGTAGGAATACTTGAAGCAGGTATTAATTTGATAACGGGATTAGTAGGATCACCTACATATGTTACTCTGTAAAATGTTGCAGATACATTAGTATAATAACCACCTTCATAATTAGCATCATTTATGATTGTACCGGGAAATACATATGGTGCGCCACCTTCATTGGGTGCAGACTCATTTGTTTCTTCATCATATAAAGTAGTATCATAATATTGACCTATAAAACCTTGTTCATCGGGAACACCGGTATTGTAGAACATTACCGTTAAACCTTCAAGAGCAGTAACTCCGTCAATGTCAACAACATCACTTAATAATCTACCCTCAATGTCATCAAACGGTGCAGATGATACTACGTCAACTAAATTGTTGCCAGGAAAATTATACTCATCCTGTGCATTTTTATAAGGAACAATAAATTCTACAATGCCAGTCTCTGCTCCGTTGTTAGTAACTCCTAATACGTCACGAGTTAATAGATTTGGTTGATTTGGATCATATCCAGTAACACCAGGTTGACCTTGAATCCAGAAGGGACTATTTTGATTTACGGTAAAAGTATAAGTGCCACCGCGGATAAGAGTTAATGTTGGGTTAGCGGAACCATCTGGATTAATATCACTTGAAATGATATAAGCATTAGGATCATCTTGAACATTATAATCTTGTGCGTTATACACTATATCCGTTGCTACTGTTACCGAAGGTGGTCCTAATGGCAACCAATAGTATTGGTTAAAGTTGATTACTTTATCTAAATCAACAAACGGATCCCATGAATAGAATTGACTATTAAACAATCTATCGTTATTATCAGTAACAGCACCGTTTAATTTTAATGCATCAATGATGCCAGGATACGTGATGAAATCTGTAGCTGTGGAAGTATTTGTCTTAGTAAATACTACTCCCGGATCTAACTGATAATCCGTACGAACTTTTGTAGGTTCTATTACATATTTGTCTTTAGCATTTATACCATATCCAAATTTACTACCAATATAGCCCTGAATACGCATTGTATTTGGTTGGTCTACAAGTTGATCTAATGTGGCTCCTAAAAATTGTGCATTAGTAGGAGTTCTGAATACTTCAGGTAAAAAATTTAAAGTTCTAATTCTTGCTGCCATTATAACTCTCTAGTTGTTATATACTTATCTTATTTGTAATTGCACGGGTGTCAAGGCTGCAATTACTACCACATCATTTGCTGTCGCACCGTTAACAAAAATTTCAAACGGTGCTGATTTGATTTCATACAAATCACCAAATGACATTGTGGGATTATTTGGAACTAAAACTATTGAACTTACTAAGTCACCCAATTGTGTATGCAAGTATGCACTCAACTCAGAGAAGTAGAACGTGTCACCAAAATTCCAATTATTAATATTAAAATAGCTATTCATAGCAGATAATACTGCACTACGAATTTCACTGTTACTTGCGCTACTATTTGGTGATGGTATAACTTTAACAGTACCTCGTAATTGCTCAGGTGCTTTAGACCCAAACAGTGGAACAAAACGGACGCTATTCATTACTACACTATCTGTCAACATCTTATAGTCATCAATCTTACCATATGCTTGTTGTAACTCGTTAATAGTTGGCACTGCCGGTTTGGGGACAGTATTTGTTGTATCTTGTATCCAGTTTTGGTAAGCGGTATAATATGCCTGTGTTACCAAATACAAATCAATGATATTCGTAGTAGCAGGATCAATCCGTGTTGTATTGTTACTGTTGTGCTTATACTGGAACTGTAAACCTTGACGACCTGGTTGCATTAAATATTGTGGTTGTGGGGTAACAATATAGTACGGAGTTGTAACTGTAGTATCTTGTACAGTTGTGTAGAATGTGTTCTCGCTATATGCATAAAACAATTGTCCTAACGGATACTCATACTTAACGACTTCAATCAAAGATTGGTTTGAATATTGATATGCTACATTAGCTGAATCAATTAATTGGTAACGTGATAAATTCACTGCATCTTGAATCAATTCAAAGAATGCATATATACCAATATTAGTCGAGCCTGTTACATAACCGGTTACTGTTTGAAAGAAGTCAGGGTCAAGAATGATTTCAGTATTGTTAACATCTACACTAGAGACTTCTACTTCAAAATCGTTCACATATCCATCTGACTCTACTGTCTGACCAATAACTGCCACATCAACTGGTTTTGCCAATGGATAATTACTACTTGGTTGTGTGTTTGTTGCTAGCATTTTAACATTGTCTGCTAAAATTTTACCAGTAAAAGGATCATAAACAAGCTTACCTGTTTCATACCAAAAACGAGTATCCGACACGCTACCAAAATAATAACGCAATGCTCTATAATAAATTCTATAAGTATTATCACCGGTGCTTTGAAAATTAACAAACCAATTAGAAGTATTATAATTTTCAACCGACCAGCGATTTTGTGTTACTAATAATGAATTATTAAACACTAAGCTGAAATCTTGATTTAATTCCATTCTGGTAATACATTCTTGTAATACAAGATTAGGTAAAGTGTTGCTAAATGCAGGAATTACTTGAGTAATGATTGCTCCGCTCGGTACATAACCATTCAATGTTACCGGGCCTGTGCCATTACTGAAATTACCTTGACCGTTATTATATCCGTCACCTACAATTGCTAATGCAGTTGTCCAATAATATGTAGTATCGCTTGGGCTTGCAATGCCAGATACTAATCTGTTGTTTATATCAAAGTAATAGCCACTTGGTGCAGTAACTTTTATCATTGCGCCCTTTGTAATATACTTTACATTATGTGTTGAGTATGTACCAATTGCAATTGGAACATCCGCTGATCCAGATATATTATAGAAATAACCAGTGATGCTATTAGCGTTAACTGTGCTAGTATTCCAATAAACTGTTCCATCACCGGATGCGGCGTTTATATTATATCGTGTATAATTTTGTAAGTAATATTGTTTTGCTCTGGTGTCTGACAATGAAGCCGCTAGTGTGTCAGTCAGGAACTGAATAATATTGCCGGTGTTTGTAATAGTCAATAATAGGTAACCATTATTACTATTTTGATATACTCCACCGTCGTTTGCAAATGAATTAGTGCTGGAGTATTTTCCAGTAGGGTCAAGTAGGTCTAAGTTTTTAGATACACCAACAGAACTTCGGTTAATTGCTTTGCTTTTAACAATTGAGTTGTATAGCGTATATGGGAAGTTGTTATAATCTTCTCCATTAACCATTCTGTTTTGTGTATAATATCGAGCAGGAGCACGTAATTTAATGTTTGCTAAAGTTTCTCTAGCCTGTGCTGTTGATACTGTTGATTGTAATTCTAATCCTACTGTAAGTGCCTCTGTTCTACCTAATCGACTAATATACTGAAACGTTACTTGAATACCTTGCATCTCAGAGGGAGCAATAGTATATGTCAATGCATTACCTGCACGAACATATGCTCTGAAAGTTCCAACTGGTGCTTCCGAAAATACTCCATCACCAAAAGCATAACTAACTTGATCATTGAAACGTGAAACAACTGAGAAGATTTTCTTTCTACTTGTTTCAGTTTGAAGTTGAGCGTTAGCATAAACACTTTCAACTTGTTTCCAAAGTGTTGTGCCACCGTTGTCAGTGTTTAGTTGATATAACCATGTATCTGTATTATTGATACCTTGAATATCAATATCTACTACTTGGTTTGAAATTTGTTGCGCTAAGTTAAAATCGTATGATTGTAATCCACCCTGTTTAAAATAGAAAAAGAATCCTGTGTTTGGACTACCATACCCTAATTTATCATTACGATAAACCATGTTAAATCTACCACTTGGTGCGGGTGGAATCTCATAAACATAATCTTCATTGACACTGGTTACAGAAACTAGTTCAAAGTTCATGTTAATTGTGTCAACCACTGAACTAAAAGGAGCAATGGGCAAACTATTAGGTGGAATGTTAATACTGTATTCGTCTGTTTTAACTCCTAGCAAATCTGCTGAGTTACCTGGTCGACCAACACGCTGACTGTTAATCAATGTGGCATTAACCACTGTATTGAATTGTTCTAAAAAATTTACGTTAGCCGGGTCATTCCAAAGAATAATCTGATTACTTAAATTATAACCGTTCATATCGGTTATATTTTCAGTAGTGCGAATGCTTGTTACCTTAATATAACCTTGACCTGTATCGTTTCTTTTTGGATTATAGCTAACTAAGTTAGCAAGTTTGATAACACTATCACGGCGTTCAGCAGTATCGATAAAGTTTTCACGGGTGTTTAAATCATTGCGGAAAGATAGGCCCTGTCCCATAAACGCCATAACGTCCATGAGGGCAATAAATTCTGAACTGTCAATATAATCATTGAATGTTTCAGGATAGTATGCACGTAAATAATCGATGAAACTCTTACGCAGGGTTTCATAATCATAACTTCTGAAGTCGGCTTCACGAAACGTTTGGTAGATTGCTTGCCAATCGTTAACGCCAAATAATGCTGATTGTCTTGAACTGGTGGCCATAGTTGTTCTCTTTTAAGTATTTATCTTAACTGAAAACAACGGTTTTTAAGGGTTGAGGGTAGCTTGATTAGTAATGTTGTTGAAAAATACGTTGACTATAGAAGCATCGTTGAAGGGTTGAATAGCAACTTCTACTTCTAAAAGTATTCCATTTTGTTGAACAAACGATTTAACCGAGTTTAATAGTATTCTAGGATCCGAGCTAGCAACACGTTGTATTTCAGTTTGAATTTTGAATTGCGTGTCGGCATCGTTAGGCTCAAAAATGTAACTCCAGATATCTGTTCCATAGCCGGGTTGACCCACTTTTTCACCTTTGTTAATATTAAGTGCATTAATAAAATCTCTTAATACCAACGGGCCGTCAACCATTCTGAATTTTTTACCAGGAATAGTAGGATCTATCATACTACCCGTACCGCCGGCACTGCCCCCAGGGGCTCTAGTAGTTCTGGGTCTATTAGCATTTACTGTTGAAAAACCTATATATGTTGACATATTTTATCCTATATGATATTTATGCTGTTTCTCTTGACTTCTGAATTAGGAAATCTACTTTTTCATCTAATATTTTGGTGCCTTCTAATTTTAGATCTTTCAATTCTGCTGCCAAAGCTTTTGCTATATTATAAGCATCACCAATTGCCGGATCACCTGCTGGTAAGTTATTTTTTGCCTCTACATATGCTTCTACTGCCGCGTCAAATTCCACTCTCTTTGCTTTTGCTTTATTAAGAACAACAGCAAATCTAGCATCAAATTCTTTAATTTTTTCTTCTTTTTGTACAAGTTTTTCAGCCGCAGTGGTTGATGCAGTTTCTCCTGTTGAAGCGGGGTTTCCGCTATAGTTTGGTACAGGAATCTTTGTACTACCGAATACTGCACCAATCTGTGCTGTAATTGCTGTTCTATCGACTGTATTAACACTGATGACAGGTAGTTTGATTGGTATTGCACCACCCGAATTTAAAGAGCTAATTGCAGAATTCAATTGCGCCGCGGCGCCAGCGGGCAATCCGATGCTGGCCAACGCTTGTAGTGATTCACCCGGATTTTTTAATTTGGTAATTAAATCAGAAGCTATATTTCCCAATGGTCCACCTGAGCTTAGTGCCGCAGTAACTTGACTTAATGCTGTTGATATTCCAGCAGTACCGGGAATATTGTTTAATGCACCTTTTGCATTATTAACAATAGAAGCAACTGCCTTTTGTGCTCCCGGTAGAAAGCCTAATCCAGTAGAGACTGATGCTGGTAATAATGAATTTGCACCATTAGTTAATCCTGCTGTCACCAAACCTGCCGCAGTAGTAGCGGCTGCACCTGCACTAGATACTAAATTATTTACACTAGATGCCGCGCCGTTAACAGCAGAACTTGCGGCACCTGAGGCAACTGAAGCCGCGTTTGCGCCTGATACATTAAACGCATTTGCTGCCTGGGTAACGCTTGCTTGTAATTCAGTGGTAGCATTTTGTGCGGCTGCTGTAGCCTTATCAGCAATTTGTTTAAGATTTTGAGGTATACCTGCTGTTAATTTAGGAAATGAGTTCTTAATTGCCGCAAAAGCACTTCCTGCAATACCTTTAGCAGAATTTAATAAACTCTCTGCACCACCGGTTAGACTTTTTGCTAGCCCATTCAATGATCCGGCAATAGAACTTAGTCCTCCTGTTACTGTGCTCGCTAAATTACCTGCAAAATTACCTGCTCCTAATTGACTGGCTGCACTACCTAACAAACTGTTTGCGGCTCCGCCTAGTGCGGCTATTGGTCCTGTAATTGTTGATCCTAATGCGCCTGCCGCTGACTTAATTGCATTGACAGCGGCAGTTGGCCCTGCTAATGCACCGGCGGTTACGATACCCGCAAGTTGTCCTGCACTTTCTTTACCTGTAAGTAATCCTGCGTTAGTTAATTGAGTTTGTGCTTGTTGAAAATTAGCAACTTGTGTTGCCACTTGAGCTGTTGGATTATTTAAATAGTTTGTTAGATTCTCTGCACCGGGTTTGCCTGCAAACAAATTATTAGTTAGTGCTTGCTGTACAGTCTTGCCACCTTGAACTAAATTAGCAACAAGTAAACCTGCACCTGCTTTAAGAACGCCTGACGCCTCAAGTTGTTGTGGTGATTGCGCCATTTTACCAATTGCCGCTATATTCTGTATTGCACCATTAACTGTTGAAGATACTACTCCGGCACCACTTTTAATAGCGGCAGCCACATTAGGAACAGATTGTGCAATTGTTGCAACTTGTCCTACCATAGCTGTTGTTGAATTCTTATCCAATGCTCCACTTATAGCACCGGTAACAGGAACAGTTGATGCTACACTAGCATTAACTGGTGTTGCCGGAGTAGTTGTTGAATTGTTTGCCGCTTGAATTGCAGGAGCCGGATTGTTTGGAAAGTTTGCATCAGCATCATTGTTAATTTTTACATCAACTCCTTGATTTGCGGCTGCCCAAGGTGCATGTGCAGGTGCTCTACTTGTAATACTTAATAATGCAGCCGGTGCTGCCGCCCAACCTTTTTGTGAATCGTACAGTGAATCAGTATGTGCGTTAGTTGGTAATGGCTTAACATCTTCTGGTATAGTTGAAGCCTCACCAGTATTTAAGTTTATCTTTTTACCATTAATGAATGTATTATTTGTGCTGGCAAAGCTAGCTTCACCTGATGATTTCAAACTCATTGCGCCCGTTGACTTCAATGTTGTTTTACCATTTACAGACGTAGCATAATCAGTACCTACTTTGATATTAGTTTTCTTATCACTATTGGTTGTAATATTTTCAGCATAGATGTTTAAATCTTTTTTGGCATGCATATTGATATTGTTATCAGCATGTAAATTCAAATCACCCTGTGTTCTGATATTAACTGAGTTGGTGGCGTACATATCAATCGTGCCTTCTTTACCTAACTCTATCCAACTTTGTCCGTTAGCATGAATGATGTGTAAACATTGACCATCATCACTCATTAATATTTGATGTCCTAAACTAGTACGCAATCTTATTAATTGGTCACGACCAATCAAATCACCATCATCCATTACAATAGAATGACCTGCTCTACGTGCTACTACTCTTAAAGCCGGTTGTTTACTACCTTGATTTGCCGCATCCGCTATAGTTTCGTCTGTAAATCCGCCTTCATAGATTGGACGTCCGGGACTACTTACGCCCCAACCAACTCTACTTGGTGTTTCACGTTGCGCTGATGTGCCTATTGTGCCTCTAATCGTATCTCTAATTAAACCTTGTTGATTCAACACGCCGGCAAGATAGCTATGCACTGGTTTTGGCTGATTAAAAAAAGTAGGTGATTCATTGATTGCTTGATTGTTTTTATTAATGTTTGCTACTGGTAATTTTGTTGCGCCGCCGTAACTGGTACCCTCATTCTCATTAACAACAACTGTTTCAGCAGAACCCATAGCAGGCACGGTATACAATGCCTCTGGTTCAGGCACACACCCAATCCAATAACCATATTCAGGATCACCATTGATAAACACACAGACTACTGTTGTATCAATATCCGGCTGTGCAAACCACATACCATATGCACTTTGATTCTGTAAATATGTTCCATAACCTTCTTTGGGTGCATCACCCTGAGTTAAACCATAAAAAGGTGTCATATAGTTAACGGTAATCCATGATTCAGCGTCATTAGGGTCAGCGCCGCCCATGTCTGCAATATACACACGCAGTCGACCAGAACGTATGGGGTCGATGTTATCTTTGACTACACCAAATACAGGTACAGAGCGTAATACGGCTCCACCTGCATCAGGTTTTGATGCACTTGTTGCGCCTCTAGGTTTGAATACATTAGTTGCCATATTTTATTCTCTTTTTATACAATACCCGTGCGGGTGTCAGTTAAAGTGGTATTATTTGTGGTAGAAATTTCTCTACCCTCATTACTAGTTGTGTTTGCAGATCCGGAAGTAGTGCTACCCGCATTTGCAACAGTATCATCATCAGCTACAGTTGGGTTGTTAGTATTACCGGTAATAATTGATCTAGTCGTAGTAGTTCCGGTTAATGGAGATATGGGATAAGCGTCCGGTACTGTTTGTAAATTATTACCCGGTTTAGTTAATGTAAAACTTTGTAAACCTGTATTAGAAGATGAGTTGTTAACATTTGTGCCCGGAGTAGGACTATCCCCGGCTTGTGATAATCCAGTACGTTCATTGTTAAGTGGTCGTAACGGTGAGTTAACTGTACCGGTAGCCGGGGTCTCACGTGTGCCAGTTGCGGCAGCTTCGGCAGCTTCAATTGCGTCCGGCATTTCGTTAATGTTTAATTGTAATGTCTGAGTAAACTTACCACCCTTAAATACACTTTCGACCTCACGTACTTGGTAACTAACACCTTTAATTGCGTTAGGTCCAGTTTTTACACTATCAGGATAATCCCAAAAGAAAATACTATCGTTAATAGTCATAACACCGGTGCCATTATCTTTAGGATCAACATTGACACCATTAATCGTAGCACCATAATCAATACCTTCATTGAATGCAATTTCAATAAAAACTTGCCCACCGTTTGGATTGATAGTAAAATTATCACTTTGATAAAATTGTTTATACACTTCGTTAATACCAGCGGCAGTTTCACGCATTAAATAATCAGGATCACCTAAAATTTGAATTCGTGCAGATGCATATGAGCCCGGGTCAAACAAACTAGTCATATAAGTATTCTGTGCTTCTTGACCAGGATTAAGTTTACCAGTTGCATCTTGACCGGTCTTTTTATTTCCCAACTGTGCAACTTTAGCATTTCCACCTGATGCGGCTGGATCTCCATTAGGATTAAATGTTATGTTAAAGAATGCATTGTCAAGTTGTTGCTCATAACTTAATATTTCACTGTTTTTACCAGTGTACCAGTAATCATATCGTTTATGCGGGCCGTAATACTTTGCGGCTCTACCATAAGGGCTCACCGAAGCCGGCGTATCGTATGGTTGAATCACATATGTAATTTTATAACCAAAATCATTTATCTTTGTGTCAAATCCAAGTACTTCAATTTCAGGGCTTACGTTATACCAGCGTAATCTTGGAGGGGTTTTTTGTTCAACTTTATCAGTAGATGCAGTATTAGCATTAGGAGTTTCTTCACTCTTAAACAAAGTGTTCAATGCATCTGTCATGTATGTACTTTGTTTAATTATCTTTTCAATTGCCTGTAGTACACTCATACCTTGAGTAATGCTAATTTTTATTTTTTGTTTATCATATGCAACACTTTGACCAGTTGCATCATTAACTTCACTTGCATTATTTGCGGGGCCGGGGGCTGAATTTTTCTTGTCCATATCTGCCACACTTTTTAGTTGTGAATCTTTGATAATATCTGACCCCAAACCAGCAAATCTAACATAATATTCATCAGGATATTCTCTATTTTTAGCATCTTTAGCTTTTGCCATGTTATTATTCATCGTTTGAAATAAACTAGTTACTCCTTGTCCCGAACCGTCTATGGCGCCGCCAACTGTATCTGATACCACTTCAATATTTGCGTCAACTGTGCCTCTAGCGACATGTAATCCTACCTCAGATGCAATATTTTTAGCTGTAACTGAATAAACAGTTGAACCGCCGGTTAATTTAAAAGTAACTTTTTCAAATAATATATCATAGAATCTTTCATACACACCACTTGCATCAGGTGCGGCATTAAATGTATCGTCACTAAAATACTTACTAGCATTTGCTATTTCTCCATTTACATCATATCCTTGAAATCGTATACCTAATACAAAGAATTGCTTACTTGCATTTGTTGCTTTTTCAATATTTGGTATTTTACTAGTTTTTAGTAATGCTTCACGGGCACGTTTCAATTTAGTAGTAAATGAAAATCCAACTGGTTCAACAATATTAAAAGTGATTTTTGTAATATTACTTGACGTAGCCGTTTGTTTTGTTGATACTACATTAGTGATTCTTAAATCATCAATATAGTAATCATATGTCATTCCAGGAGGACGTTGATTTAATGTATTATTAACACCTCCGCTTTGAAGAATTAAATATGCACCTCCACTACCAGAGTTAGCACCGGATTTTGCAAAAGCATTGATATCTTTTCTTCCATTTGCAACAAACGCAGTATGTGCATCAGGTGTTATCATATATAAACTAAGTTGGTATGTGTAACTACTAAAATTACCTAGTGGGTTTTTTAATCGTGTGCCTGGCTTTGGGTCTAAACCTACATTCTTTTTTGTAGGTTCGGAATTTGTTGTGTTAGATGAGCCTGCTTGCGTTGTACTGGCAAAAGAAGCATTTGTAACAGCAAGATTTGCGCTACCTGTTACAGTTGGTAAATTAGCTTGGTTAGCAATTTGTGACGCGGCTTTTGAATCGTTTTTACTGTCATCGTTTGCAGGTGAGTTACCTGCGGCGTTTGTATTAGGAGTATTTTGAGTTACAGGAGGAACTGGTTCAGTAGGCGGGGGAGGTTGTACAGCATTTAGTTGATCTTGTACTTCTTTATCTAATACAGGTACCACGCTTGATGCCTGTGAATTTATACTACGGTACGTGTTTGCTAGTTCAGTGTTACCTGCCTCTTCAGCCATTCTTGCTAAATTACTAAAGCCAGCAGTTAGACCAAAACTTGAGCCGGCTCTGAATAGTTCACTTCCGTCAGGTTTATTAACAGTATAGCCAATAGAACCGGAACTTGCACTGTATGTGGCAATTATGTTATAGCCATCAATTGTTTGTGATGCTGATGCTTGTACTGCCATTTTATAATCCTAATACTGAAATCAATGTAGAGTTTTCTGGAAGATATATTGACGTACCAGTAGTAAAGTCAAAGAATGGGTCTGCTAGTGCGTTTGGGTTTCTACTAGCAAACACCCACCATAGTTTAGGATTAGCATACAAGTCATATGCTAACATATCAGGACGTAGATTATATTGTTGTGTAATAGTCCAGTATCTATCACTACCTAATTTAGGAATAGGTCTATCTACCATAACATCTAAAAATTTGTTATTAACTACACCCGTAGTATAGTATGGACTTGTTGCTGGATATAAACTGTTGAGTGCCATTACCAAATACCTCCGCCATTGCGTTTGCTACCTTGCAACAATGCACCGGTTGCATAATCTCTGAGACTGAAATTATTGCTGATGTCATTACGAGTGACAATTGGTATACATGTTATTACTATTTGCATTTTTGTAGGTACGTATGTTGCGTTGCTGTTAATCGTTGCTTGCTGTCTCTGAAAGTTAGGTATTTTGGCCCCTAACCCAGAGGACTGAATTCTTGCATTTGATGCGTTATCTGTATTATTTACTGTGTTTTGACCAGTTGTAGAACTTCCGGGTTCGGTTGTTACACTACCTGAACGAATGTAATCTACTTCATTTGGTAAGCTATATGTAAAGTTGCTTACAACTAATGGATGATTATCAAACTGGAATGTTCCCAATCCACTCATATAAACTAATGGCGGAGGAGTACCGTTTCTTGGATTTTGATCTTGCCCATAAAACATTTTTGTGACTGATTTAAAAAAATGAATTACAGCCAATAAGTAGTTGGCTTCATTTGTATCCTGTGCAGTAAAATCACCCGTAATAGTAACAGTATCAACTGCACTGTTCTTATAGTTATAAATCTTATAGTTACTATGTACTAATTCAGACGAATCATATGAGGCAGCATATACAACACTAACAGATGGTGTGTAGGGGAAGATCACACCATTTGTTACCGCCAATGGTGCTAATATACCTATTTTACCTTTTTCTGCTTTATACAAATAATTTGCACTTGGTGCTAGACTTAATCTAACACGCCAATCTTTTGCTTTTTCGAAACTAACCGCATCTTGATTAGTAGCGTTACCTTGAGTATTTGCTAAATTAGCAGTAATGCCTTGTGTTGTAGTGTTGGCACTTGCTTGAGTTGTTGGGGCAACAAATCCATTACCTACATAATAAGGTGTTCCAAATTCATCTTCATTCCAACCGGGCATTAAATTACCATTGTCATCACGTGCCGGCCCAGTTGGGCTACTATCAGGTAACGTTTTTTGTGCGCTTGGTAGTTGTCCCGCTGTTCCAATATTTGTATTGGGGTCGGATGCGACAAGAAGATTATTCAACTCATTTTGAAGTAGTATTAGAGCATTTTTTGCTATCTGTAGTTGTCTTTCCAAATCGGCAATTACTGCGGGGTCAGGCTGTGGTGAACCTGAGGCTGCGTCTAATTGAAGTTCTAATGATGCTACTTGAGCCTTTGCCAAAGCAATATCGGCTTCTAATTGAGCTTGTGATGCCATAATATGTTGTTATCCTTACTTATATTTAGCACTAAATAAAAGTGCTGTTTTTACCCTTTCAATCAAAAAATAGTTGCTATTCTGCAACAGTCATGCTATAATCAATCAACATAACAACGGAGAACTATGAGCCTACCATCAAGAAAACCTGTCAATTACCTAAATAATAAAGACATTCTAAAAGAAATTCACGAAAGCAAAACTACTTATTGTCACTTTTCACAACCGGAATATCATCGCTACGACTTTATAGTAGACATGCCTCAAGCCCCAATAGCTGAAAGTTTAGAGTATGCTTTCAAGCCAGAATCTATTCAGCAGGCAAAAGAAACACGTGCGTTACGTCTTAGTTTAGAGCAGGGTTCTAAAGATGCAGTTAGCCCAGAGTCAATAGATGTTACAGATTTAATTTTTCGTGTAATGAATTGGGACCATGTTCCGGTCGCACCAAAACAACCCCGTAAAACCGTTAAAAAGAAAACAGCAAAAGATATATTTGACTTTGAAGAAGTTGATCCAGATGAAATTTTTGCTGATCTAGAGGATAAAACAACCAAAGCTGAAGTAGATGACATGGTTCATGTCAAAGTTAACTTTCCCCCATTCCAACATTACAAAATTGACTCAAACAATACATTCTATTGTGTAGGGAAAAGTCATTGGGAAGGTGACTTAGAAACTGGAAGTTTTAACAAAGATCATGGTCAAGTCACAAACAAATTAGCCCGCATGTATATTATGATGTGTGAAAAATACGCAATGAAGTATAATTGGCGTGGGTATACATACAATGATGAGATGCGTAACAGTGCTATCTTACAATTAACATATGTTGGATTAAGATTCAATGAAGCTAAAAGTGCAAATCCATTTGCTTACTACACAGCCGCTATAACAAATAGTTTTTGCCGTGTTTTGAACACAGAAAAGCGCAATCAAAATATCAGAGATGATATACTAGAAATGAATGGTCTCAATCCAAGTTGGAGTCGCCAAGGATCTGGTGCGGCGGTATCTAAGGTTTATGAAGAATGATACCAAAAATATTATTTCAAACATCATATAAACCAATTGAATCATATGTCACTGACAAATTAAAAAAATACATCAGTGACGAATGGACTTATTTGTATTTTAATGATAATGACATAAAAGAATTTTTCAGAAAAAATCCATTAGATGCGTTTCCTAAAATAGAGAAAGTTTTTGATAGTTTTGTAATTGGACAACACAAAGCAGACCTATTTCGTTATTATTTTTTATATATTAACGGTGGTGTTTTTATAGACTCTGATGCAATGTTGCGATGTTCATTAGATGAGATTGTAAATGATTGTGATTTATTTTGTGTCATTAATACTGTAAGACCAACTATATTTAATGGTTTTATTGGGTGTACACCCAAACATCAAATTATATATGATGCGTTAATAGACACCTACACTACCGATTTAAGTGTATTAGAAAAAAATTATCATTTATTTTGTGATAATCTATTAGGCATAGTAGATAAACATCCATTGAGTAATACAAAAAAATTATATGAGGGTGAAGGTACAACAGAATACACTATCACCAGTGACATTACAAAAAAACCAATTTTATTTCATTACCATGTCTTCCCTAAGATTATACCAAAAGATTTGATTTAACAAAATTTAAACACTATAATATACGAATGAACAACCTATTCAAAAAAGCCGCTGTGTTCACTGATATTCATTTTGGATTGAAGTCTAACAGCTTACAACACAACCAAGACTGTTCCGATTTTGTAGATTGGTTCATCAAAAAAGCAAAGAGTGAGGGATGTGAAACTTGTTTCTTCTTGGGCGATTACAACCATCATCGTGCAAGTATTAATATTCATACATTACAATTTGGGCTACAGGCCCTGGAAAAACTAAATGCTAGCTTTGATACTGTATATTTTATACCAGGCAATCACGATCTTTATTATCGTGACCGTAGGGACATTCATAGTGTTGAGTGGGCTAAACATTTACCAAACGTTAAGATCATCAATGACTTCTTCAAAGAAGGAGATGTAGTCATTGCACCCTGGCTCGTACAAGATGATTATAAGAAACTACAAAAGATGAGTGGCAAATATATGTTTGGTCATTTTGAACTACCTTATTTTCATATGAACGCTATGATTGAAATGCCCGATCACGGTGAGATTAATGAAAATCAATTGAGTGGTTTTGAAAAAGTATTCTCAGGTCACTTTCACAAACGCCAAGCACGAAAGAACATTTGGTACATCGGTAATGCTTTCCCACATAACTATGCTGATGCAGGTGATGATGCACGTGGTATGATGATACTAGAATGGGGTAGTGAACCCGTTTTTCATACATGGCCTAGACAGCCTGTTTTTCGTGTACACAAACTAAGTGATATATTAGAAAACCCTGAGGGCTTGCTATTGATTGACAGTCATGTTAGAGTACATCTTGATATTGAAATCTCATATGAGGAAGCAAACTTCTTGCGTGAGACATGGATACCAGAACATAAACTAAGAGAGATGGCATTGATACCAATGAAATTAGAAACAAATGAAAATGGTCAAACAGCAGATGGGTTAAAGTTTGAAAGTGTAGATCAAATCATCATTGACCAAATTAACAGTATTGAATCAAATAATTTTGATAAGAAGATTCTTTTGGACATTTATAACAACCTATGATTACCCTCCAAGACATAACATTACGCAATTTTTTAAGTATCGGCGCAGTAACACAAGCAGTAGACTTTGACAAGAAAGACTTAACACTTATTTTAGGTGAGAACTTAGATTTAGGTGGTGACGGTGCTCGTAATGGTACTGGTAAGACTACATTGATTCAAGGACTATCCTATGCCTTGTTTGGTACCCCCATTAACAACATTCGTAAAGATAATTTAGTTAATCGTACAAATGGTAAAGGCATGCTTGTTACACTGACATTCAATGTTAATGGTACAAACTATAAAATTGAGCGTGGTCGTAAACCCAACATTCTCAAATTCTATGTTAATGATGTTCAGTCAAAAACTACTGAGGATCAACAAGGTGAGAACAAAGAAACACAGGTTGCGATTGAGAAAGTTATCAATATGTCAGCAGACATGTTCCGTCACATCGTTGTATTGAATACATATAGCGAACCATTCTTAGCATTGAAAAACAACGAACAAAAAGATATTATTGAACAATTGATGGGCATCACTTTGCTTTCTGAAAAAGCTGAGATCATTAAAGAAATGATTCGTAAAAGCAAAGATGATATTCAAAGTGAAGAATTTCTTGTTAAAGCTATTGAAGAGGCCAACAAACGTGTTAAAGAACAGATTGATGCATTAAAGCGCAGACAAACATTATGGTTGAAGAAGCATGATGATGACTTAATTAGCTTGGCTCTACAGTACGATGAACTAAGTAAGATTGATATTACTGCCGAACTGCAAGCACATAAAGACTTGAGTGTTTGGCTTAAACAGAAGGAAGCACAGGATACTTATAATGCACTAGTAGCACGTTCTACTGCTTGGCAACAAAAACACAATAGTGACGTTTCAGTAGCACATAAAGCCTACTTGTTGAAAAACGAATATGACATTGATGCTGAATTACAAGCATGGTCTAACTTAAAAGATTGGATAGCTGATGAGACTGAACAAAAATCTATTGCAACAATAATCGATACCCTAAATAAAAGTATCACAAAAGAAAAAAAATTAATTGATAAATTATTTCGGGAGGTTAAAGAACTAGAAGATCACAAGTGTTATGCGTGTGGTCAAGACTTCCATGATGACAAACATTTAGAAGTTACAACAGAAAAAACTACACTGCTTGAGAATGCCCGTGCTGATTTGGTTGATCTTGAAAATAAATTGTCAATCAATCAATCATTGATAGTTGAATTGGGTCTTAAGCCTACTCCAAAATATAAAACAGAAGCAGAAGCTATTCGGCACAGTGGTGATGTATCTAACTTGAAGAAGGTATGGGAAGATAAAAAACAAGAGTCTAATCCATTCAGTGAACAACTAAATGAATTGACTACTGTTGTTTTAGGGTCACAGCCCGTTACTCATTATGATACAGAAATAGAGGCTGTAAAGCATTCAAGCGAAATTGCTAACATTCTAAATCAAATTGACAACAAGTCACAAGAGACTGATCCATATAGTGAACAAGTAATTGAAATGGAAACTCAAGCATTACAAGCAATTGACTTTGAGGCTATCAACAAGTTAACACGAACGATGGAACATCAAAAGTTTTTACTTGACCTATTGACCAGCAAAGATAGCTTTGTTCGTAAGAAGATTATTGACCAAAATTTAAGTTATCTGAATGCACGATTAACTCACTACCTAGATAAAATTGGTTTACCGCATCAGGTTATCTTTAAGAATGACTTGCAAGTTGAAATTACTGAATTGGGTCGTGAGCTTGACTTTGATAATCTTTCACGTGGTGAACGCAACAGACTGATCCTTGGACTAAGTTTTGCTTTCCGTGATGTTTGGGAATCATTGTATAGCCCAATAAACACGCTGTTCATTGACGAATTGATTGACAGTGGTCTTGACACTATGGGTGTTGAGAACAGTCTAGCAATTCTCAAAGACATGAGCCGTCGTAGACAAAAATCTATTTGGCTTGTTTCACACAGAGAGGAACTAGCAGGTCGTGTACCTAACGTTCTGAAGGTAATTAAAGAAAACGGTTTTACGCAATACAACACTGCGGTAGACGTAGAATAAATTACGGATATAAAAATACACGATAAGTATATGTCTATGTCAAGTCCACAGAAAAATAAAGGTTCAGGTTTCGAGCGAGAAATCGCTAAATATCTCTCAGAGAAGTATGGTGAAAGTTTCATTCGTGCCCCTGGATCTGGCGCATATGTGGGCGGTAAAAATCAAAAGCGTACAGAATTTTTACATGAAGGTCAGATTCGTTCTTTCAAGGGCGATGTTGTACCCGGTCAATCATTTAAACGAATGAATATAGAGTGCAAATTTTATGCTGATTTTCCGTTTCATTTGTTACTTACAGGGGATTGTAAAGTAATCGATGCTTGGATAGACCAACTCATGGATGTAGCTGATCCGCATGATGTTAATCTTTTGTTTATGAAGTTTAACCGCAAAGGTCGCTATGTTGCTGTACAAAGCAAACTAACATGGGTTAGTGATAATTTCGTGTATTATACCTCTAAAAAACACGGTGATTGGACAATTTTTGAATTTGATTCATTCTTTGCTCTAAACACAGAACTACTAAAAACATATTCAATATCAACAGACACAACGTCAAAACCAAATAATATCCTCACAATCAATACCTAATATATAGTAAAAATTTGTTGTCTGAGTTTGTCAGACCTCCTTGAAGATGCTTGAAAGATAGCTGATGGATCTGGAGCAAGCATATACATTTATGTATATGGAATACCGAGAAGGCAATCGACAAAAGCGAACCTTCAACAAGTCTGTATCTACTTTGTCTTGATGATACAGAATGTGCGTTACCGAAGCGTCAATTGAAAGATAATTGACAGACTTCACTACAGCCTATAAACTTTACAGGGTAACCGGTAGCATATGATAGCAGAAATAGCTAATTGTATGAGGATAGACAACTAATGGATGACGGTCGTGCAAAACAACCATTCACCAAGGGTAGTGCAAATTTGCACTACCATGGCTTCAAATCGGCAATGATATCCGTATAAGATTAGAATAAAAAGAATTGATTACCGTAAAAACAAAGAACGAACGAAGTGAGTTCTTAGATGAACGAAGTTCATCTTTACAAGAGACACCCGATGTGATAAATGAATAATTATGGATATAGTTAAAAGAAAGCCATTCCTGACTTCTTAGTTGTTTCTAAGTTTTCTTCTACTAATTCCAACACACACTTTCGTTCAAAGTCAGACATATTCATAATGTCATCATAGGTTGCACCACCGCGCATATACCAAGATAGTTTGATAGCGGATCTTTTGATATCTTCAGACTCTTTATCTAAGTTATCAATGAGCTTCTGTACTCCGCTAGGATCTAACGTAAGAAGCCTTATACGAAAAAATCTGTAGGGTTAAGTATTAAGCTTTGGTCGTAATCGTGCTGACAGTGAATGCATGTCATCTTTAATGGTTTGATTTCACTAGCCTCACGCATCTTAATAGCATAATTACGTAGTGCTTCAAATGTCTGTTTTTCACAATTCTTTAAAAAATCAATGATAAATTCTTTTTCAGTGACTACAGCACTCGGAGTAGTAATGCTCTCAATAGTTTCGGATACCAATGAAACACTTAATTGATTTAGTTTTTGCATTGTTTCAGTTGATTTTTGTTTTCTTAGATTTTCATCTTCAATATTATCTAATCCCATTACAACTGTTTGTATCTCAAACTGAGTTTGATTAATACGATTGATTTGTTTATATGCTAGTGGTTTAAACTTGAATGACAAGTCTTGTAGAATTAAAGGCTCATCATATTTACCTTTTTGTAATGTACCTAGTAGATTGCCCAAATTAATACCATAACTTGCTTCTTCTTCACATGCAGGACATTTGCTAGTAATATCCATATTATTTCCGTTTGTTGCAGTTCTGATAGCAACTAGTATAGGATCTAGATCCATTAATGGAATTTCCCAAGGATCTTTGATTGATGGAATACAACTTTTAATAATCTCAACAACAGCACTACCATTGAACAATGCGTCCGGAGTTTTAGTAGTAATTTCATCAACTGCTGTCATTGGATATACCGCAACTTCTCCGTTAACCGGTATATCAACTGAATCTTGCGGATAATAATTGCCCCCGCTAGGAAGTTTTAAATAAATTGCTGGTCTACGAAAATATTGCTTTAGTGGGTTATTATCCATGTGAGTTTCTCCAAAATGTGTGTACTTTATTAATTCATAAATACATTAGAAGATATTTAGTGGTAAAAAATAGGGCAAAAATATAATATGGCAATGGATCCTCAAACAGTCAGAGAGTTAGACAATGGTCTTACGGATTTAAACACTGCTGTACGTCAAACTGACCAAACATTCTTAGATGTTTTAGGTCCTATGGCTGTTCAAATTAGAGACAGCCTGATGAAAGAAAATAGCCAAGCTGCCGCAGATCAGGACGGGGTCACTAATCAATTAGAAAATTCCTATAGTAAAACTAAACAGTTAGCAGATAAACAACAAGCACTTTATCAGCAACAACTTCAACGCCGCGGATATATTACTGACCAAAGTGGTAAAGAAGTTAAAGTTGATGAAGAACTTTCTATAAGTCAGCAAGAATTATTAGCAAAATTAGATAAATCTATTGCTAAAGAATCTGCACTAGTACAAGCGACTGACAAACCGGTCGAACAATTTAGAGCACTAGCAGGCGGGGTAAACAGTTTTAGCGGAGTCTTTGAGAAGTTACAAGACAAAATGTTTGAGATGACCGGCAAGAGTGTTGGTGGTGCTGTAGCATTACAAGGAACTATTGCCGCATTAACTGGAGTAACAAAGGCTTTTGGTGCAATGTCAGAAGCTATTTACAAAGGTGAACGCGGTGCCAGTGTAGGTGCAAAAGGAGCAAAAGAATTCAGTGACTCTGTAACTAAAGCCGTATACGGCATTGGCGCAGCCTTACTAATATTACCACTTGGCCCAATGTTGAAGATTGTGGGCGCGGCCTTAGCAATAGCCGCCGCCGCAATGGAGGGTGCTACTAAACTTATTGAGATGGGTGCTAAACTTAATGATGACTTATACAAATCGTATGGTACATTAAGTGAAAAGGGTTTAACTACTGCAAAAGGAATGAACGGTCTTTATGATTCGCTTCATAAAGTAGGATTAAGTGCCGGCGAAATAGAAAAGTTTAATAAACTATTAGGTGAAAACTCTAAGAACTTGGCATTGTTCGGTGGCACCGCGGCCATTGGTGTATCTAAGTTTGAAACAGTAGCTAGTGCTATAGCCGCACCAACAAGTAAACTTAATAAAGAATTTTTATTAATGGGTATCAATAGTGATGCCCAACGTGAACATATAATGAAATACATGACTGAGGAAGATCGCTTAGGTCTTGCTCGTGGTATGTCAGATGAACAGCAGATTGCCGGTGCCAAAAAATATATTGATAATTTGGATAAACTATCAATGATAACTGGCACAAACAGAAAAGAATTAGAAGAAGCTAGAGCCACTGTGATGGCTAATGAAAATTTACGAGCAGCCATTTTTGAGGCTGAGCAAGATAGAAGTGCAGCCGGTCAAGCAAGATTAGCAGAATTAAAACGTGCTTATGAAGCAGCCGCAATGCTTCAAGCGTCCGGCGATACTAAAGGAGCAACTGGAGTTGCTGAGTATTTTGCTGGTAAAGGTATAACAGGACAAGCAAGTGCAGTAGCATATAATCAATTTGGTGGTAAAGGTGGATTGATTGAGGGTATTAAAAAAGGTGCAGATACCGGAGAGTTAACAACACGTGCCGCCAAAGGATACGAGCGTCAAGCAAACATGATGGCAGACACAGGTAGATTTGGTGGTGATACTAGTGGACTAATGACTGGTGGATTTGCTCAAGCACAAGAATTTACTAAAAGATCGGCAGAATTTCAAGAACAGGCTGCAAAGCAAGGTTTGTCAGTAGGCGACTATTTGGATAAACTACAAGACGATAAAAAGAATACAAAAGATAAAACTACTCAACAAAATGCTGAAGTAGCGCAACAACAGCAACAAACTGCAATGGTACTTGATGATGCCGCTAAGAAAATGGACGGTGCAGGTCTCGCCATGGCAAGTGCTATGAAAGTATTCAATGAGTCTGTGGAGTTATTTGGTGATGCCGCTAAGAAAATGGCAAAAGAAAAAGGCATTGCAGTACCTGCTTCAAAAGAAGAACAATCTTTAGACTTAAAAAAAGAAGTTGCAAAATTAAAAGAATCTATTAGAATTAAAAATCAAAGTATTGAAAATCTTGATCCAAAATTAGAAGCTAATAAAGCATTTATTACTAGAATGAAATCTGAGTTAGAAGTAATGAATAAAGATTTAGCCAACACAGAACAAAAATTAACAACAGTTACTAAAGAACAAAAAGAAACGGCTCCGGCTAACTTACCTCCAGGAGCAACAATACCTACACCTCCCGGGCCACCTGCAAAAGGTGCTACAACAAGAAGTATGTCTCCTGGAACAACAGATTCCAACTCATCTGAATCACCTGCAAAAGGTCAAACAACTTCTGAAAGTGGATCATCAAATAAATCATCAGCAACTATTTTATCATTTGGTAGTAATTCAGGGAGTAAGGGTAATTTTGATGCACTTGCTAGCGGCTTCAAGGATAGAATAATTGCGGCAGCTGAGGCATTTAATTCAATGACAGGTAATAAAATTGCAATTAATAGTGCTAAACGTGATCCAGAAGATCAGCAAAGAGTTTGGGACGAGTCAGTTAAAGCAGGCAGACCTGGTATAGGTCCTTCTGGTATGCCTATTGCCAAACCAGGTAGAAGTAAGCATGAACGAGGATTAGCAGTTGATATTCAAAATTACAAAGATCCTAATGCAGTAGCCGCAATGAATAAACAAGGATTGTTCCAGACAGTTCCAAAAGATCCAGTACACTTTGAAGCAGCCAAAAAAGGTGCAATGTTTAGTGGCCCTTCTGAAGGTTACTTTGTTCAGTTACATGGTAAAGAATTTGTAGGTAATGAAGATCAACTTGATGCTATTAAAAAATTGCTTGATAAAGTAGAAGAAACTGGGTTATTATCTGATAATGCAGAAGAAATTAGTGAAGATATAGATGATAGTTCTTCCTCAATTATAGAGAAGTTTACTGTTATGTTGGAATCTAAGACTGATGAATTATTAGACAAAATTAAATTTGGTAACAGGGTTGACACAGATTTATTAAATTATTCACAGGGATAACGATAAATATAGAATAGGCCCTAATTAATATGACATATAAGAAACATTTCACCAGAGTTAACCAAGCAGGAACAATGAGCCCACTTGGTGGTGGAAATTTATCCGGTTCATGGAACAGTAATGCTGGTCAAGGTAATACACCTAATGGTTATACTAACGATGATTTTGGTTACAAGAACTATCGTAGCAGACTTCCAGAAGTTTACACAGGTCACCCAAACCGTATTGAACGTTACAATCAGTATGAAATGATGGACGTGGATGCTGAAATTAACGCATGTCTAGATATTATAGCTGAATTCAGTACACAGAAAAATGAACATAATAAGACTCCATTCAACTTAAATTTCAAAGATGATCCAACTCCTCATGAGATTGAATTATTAAAAACTCAACTACAACAGTGGTGTAAGTTAAACGAATTTGAAACACGTATTTTTAAAATATTTAGAAACTGTTTAAAGTACGGAGATCAAGTTTTTGTACGTGATCCAGAGAACTTTAAATTATATTGGGTAGATATGATTAAAGTTATTAAAGTTATTGTTAACGAAAGTGAAGGTAAAAAGCCTGAACAATATGTTGTTAAAGATTTAAACATTAACTTAGAAAACTTAACTGTAGCACAAAAAACAAATACAGACTTTGCCGCTAATCCTGCAACTGGAATGGGTGGCACAGGTGGAGGTTCTGGTGCAGGTGGTGGCTACACGGTGCCAAGTGGAAGTAACACAACAGGATCGCGCTTTACATTGGGCTTTAATGAAGCCGCTATTGATTCTAAGCACGTGGTTCATATGAGTTTAACTGAGGGCTTAGATAGATTTTGGCCTTTTGGTCAGAGTATTTTAGAGAACATTTTTAAAGTTTATAAGCAAAAAGAATTATTAGAAGATGCGGTATTAATCTATCGTGTACAACGTGCTCCGGAACGTAGAGTGTTCAAGATTGACGTTGGTAACATGCCAAGTCATATGGCTATGGCATTTGTTGAGCGCATTAAGAATGAAATTCATCAGCGTAGAATTCCAAGTATGTACGGAGGGCAAGCAATTGTTGATGCTACATATAATCCCTTGTCAATGAACGAAGATTATTTCTTTCCGGTTACTGCTGATGGACGTGGTTCGAGTGTTGACTTACTACCCGGTGGACAGAATTTGGGTGAGATTGATGACTTGAAATACTTTAATAATCGACTAGCACGTGGTCTACGTGTTCCGAGTTCATATTTGCCAACTGGTCCGGATGATAATACAACCCCATTAAGCGACGGTCGTGTTGGTACGGCTATGATTCAAGAGTTCCGTTTCAATCAATATTGCGAACGATTACAGAACTATGTCTGTCGTAAACTTGACGAAGAATTTAAACTATTCTTACGTTGGAGAGGATTGAATATTGATTCTGGATTATTTGAATTAGAGTTTAATCCACCACAAAACTTTGCGGCTTATCGTCAAACTGAGTTAGATACAGCACGTGTGGCTACATTTACGTCAGTTGAACAGTATCCATATATGTCAAAACGCTTTATGTTAGAACGTTTCTTGGGTCTTAGCGAAGAAGAAATCAACAAAAATGAAAGAATGTGGCGTGAGGAAAATGATAAAGAGATTGAAATTAATCCAGAAGGAAAAGATTTGCGTAGTATTGGTATCAGTTCAGGAGATATTGAGACTGACGTTCAAACCGGTGAAGAAGCTGAATTAGGTGCACAAGATCCGGCTAGCGGAGAAGACATTGCGGCATCACAAGTACCGCAACCGGCTGAAGCAGGAATGAGTACCCCTGCTCCCGGTGGTAATGGAATGTAATTAGATAAATAATTAAATGAAATTGTTTGAAATGTTTGACAAAGCTCCAGCTGAGTATCAGGATGTAAATGCTGATAACTCTAAGCCTGAATGGCGTGAAAGTCGAAAAACAAAACTTACATTAAAGCAGATTCGTAAATTACGTAAAATGAATGATGTAAGAAATTATGAAAAAGTTAATTACTTAAAGAAGGTTCATCAACAGTATGGACCTAAAGCAGAAGGTGCAACACCAACTGTTTAAGTAAGTACTAGTTATCTTAGATAAAAACGCAAAAAAGAGCACTATATTGTGCTCTTTTTTATGATACACACTAAATAACTCTACAAAGCCATTTACATTCAGGAGACAACAATGGATAACAAAAAATTTGAAACGCTTATTGATTTGATTATCAATGAGAATGAAGAACAAGCACGTGCATTATTTCACGATATCGTAGTTGAAAAATCCCGCGAGATTTATGAATCTATGATGGATGAAGAAATGGGCGAAGGCATGGGCGGTCAAGTAGGTGATCTACTGGACGAGATCGATGTTGAAGAACAAGGTATGTCCGAAGCTGAAGATGACGATTTAGATTTTGATTCTGACGAAGACGAAGTACTAGATATCGAAGACGGTGAAGACGATGAATATGGTGACGAAATGGGCGAAGAAGGTCTAGAAGACCGCGTAGTTGACCTAGAAGATAAGTTAGACCAATTGATGGCTGAGTTTGAAGATATCATGGCAGGTGATGATGCTGAATCTGATGCTGAGTTTGATGACGGTGCTGAAGAAGCCGGTGCAGACTTAACACATGACATGGAACAAGGTCATGATGACGAAGATGCAATGATGGAAGCTATCACATTAAAGAAAATTTCTGTTACACACGGCGATAATGGTGTTCAAACAAAGAGTACAAGTTTAGCAAACAGCGGTCAAGCTGGAATGGATAGCAGACCAGTTAAGTTTAGTGGTGCTAGCGAAGCAGTTCCAACAGGACCAAAAGGCCCAAGCAATGCATATGCAAAAGGTGAAGCATCTGTTAAAGGTGCAGGATCATTTAAGAATAGTCCAGCACAGAATAATGCAGACTTAGAATCAGCACCAAAGCCAGTCACTAAAGACGAAGCAGGTAAAGTTCGTAGCCCAGTAGCAGAGTCACGTAGAACTCCTACTAAAAGACGTATTTAAGGAATTTGAGAGCAATGGCTTTGTATCTTAAAGAACACCTTTCATTTGACCGTGCAGGTATGGTGGTTGAGAGTGAAGGTGAAGGTAGCAAAAAGTCCCTTTATATGAAGGGGATTTTTATCCAGGGCGGGGTAAAGAACGCTAATGAGCGTGTTTACCCTGTTTCCGAAATTGAAACTGCTGTACAAACCCTAAACGAACAAATTGCAGAAGGTCATTCCGTATTAGGCGAAGTTGACCATCCAGATGATTTAAAGATTAATTTAGACCGTGTATCACATATGATTACAAGCATGTGGATGGATGGCGCTAATGGCTTTGGTAAATTAAAGATTTTACCGACTCCAATGGGGCAACTAGTTGCTACTATGTTGGATTCGGGTGTGAAACTAGGCGTGTCTAGTCGTGGTAGCGGAAACGTGAATGACTATGATGGCAAAGTGAGTGACTTTGAAATAGTCACTGTGGATATTGTTGCCCAACCAAGCGCACCCAATGCGTATCCTAAGGCAATTTATGAAGGCATGATGAATATGAAACATGGTCATAGATTGTTGGATATTGCAAAAGACGCACAAGGCAATAAAAAAGTAGAGAAGTACTTGAAGGAGGAAGTAATGCGCCTCATCAAGGATCTCAAAATCAAATAAAGGGGAAACAGCATGTTTGATGCTATCAAGCCATTACTTGAAAGTGGACTTATCAATGATGAAGTCGGTGCTCAGTTAAATGAAGCATGGGAATTAAAATTGAATGAAGCTCGCCAACAAGTTCGTGCAGAATTACATGAAGAATTTGCACAACGTTATGAACATGACAGAATCGTGATGGTTGAAGCCCTTGACAAGATGGTTACAGACAGCTTATCAGAAGAAATTGAAGAATTTCGTTCTGAGAAGCAAGCAATGAACGAAGACCGTGTAAAAGCACAACAAAAACTACATGAATCAGCAACAAAATTCAATAACTTTATGGTTACTAAACTAGCCGAAGAAATTAAAGAATTGCGTAGTGACCGTATAGTTGCTAAAGAAAGTCAGCAAAAGCTAGAACAATTTATTGTTCATGCACTAGCCCGCGAAATTAAAGAATTCGCACAAGACAAACAAGCAGTTGTTGAAGCTAAGGTTAAGTTAGTTGCAGAAGGTCGTAAACAATTAGAAGCATTGAAGGCACGTTTCGTGACCGAATCTGCTAAAAAATTGTCTATCGCTGTAGCAGGACAGTTAAAGGGTGAAATGAGCCAATTGAAAGAAGATATTAAAGTAGCTAAAGAAAATAACTTTGGTCGCCGTATCTTTGAAAGTTTCGCAAGTGAATTCAGTGTTACTCACCTAAGTGAGAAACAAGAAACACGTAAGCTAATGCAAGCATTAGCTAATAAAGAAACACAATTAGCCGAATCACAAAAAGAAATCGACAACACTAAGAAATTAGTAGAGTCAAAAGAACGTGAAGTTCGCATTATCAAAGAATCTAATCAACGTGAAAAATTGATGGGTGACTTGCTTGGATCATTAAATGAGGAAAAAGCAACGACAATGCAGAGCTTACTAGAAGGTGTGCAAACAGGTAAACTGCAAGCTACTTTCGACAAGTATCTACCAGCAGTACTGAATACTGGCACTGATAAAAAGGCTCAAAAAGCCTCACTAACAGAAGCAAGAATTTCAGAAGTAACTGGTGATAAAGCTGCCAAACAAGAAATTGAAATCGAACACAATAATAATGTTATCGATCTCAAGCGTCTGGCAGGGCTTTAAATCAAAGACATAATTTAGGAGAAATATAAATGTCAAAAGTTCTATTAGAAAGCCGTTGGGACGAGACCAAAGAAGCTCTGTTGGAAGGCTTAAAAGGCACTCGCCGCTCAACTATGGGTGTTATCTTAGAAAATACTAAGAAACAACTACTTGCTGAATCTACAGCAGGAACAACTACAGCTGGTAACATCGCTACATTAAACCGTGTGATTCTTCCAGTTATCCGTCGTGTTATGCCAACTGTTATCGCTAACGAGTTGGTTGGCGTTCAGCCAATGACTGGCCCAGTGGGTCAGATTCATACACTACGTGTACGCTATGCACAAAACTTAGTGGACCAATCTTTAGCTAATACTAGCGTTACTGCTGGTCAAGAAGCTTTAAGCCCATTCACTATTGCTCAGGCATATTCACGTCAGCCATCTAACGATGCAACTGCAACAGGTTACACAGGTAACAACACTGCGGCTCTTGAAGGTAACGGAGGTCGTCAGATTTCTGTTCAAATCTTGCGTCAAGCTGTTGAAGCTAAGTCACGTAAGTTGCAAGCACGTTGGACATTCGAAGCGGCTCAAGACGCTCAAAGCCAACATGGTATTGACGTTGAAGCAGAAATCATGGCAGCATTAGCACAAGAAATTACTGCTGAGATTGACCAAGAGATTCTATTGAGTCTACGTACTTTAGCTACAACTGAGTACACATACAACCAAGCTACTGTATCAGGTACAGCTACTTATGTTGGTGACGAACACGCTGCCTTAGCTGTTCTAATCAACCGTGTTGCTAACTTGATCGCCCAACGTACACGTCGTGGCGCAGGTAACTGGGCTGTTGTATCAAGTGCGGCATTGACAGTATTGCAATCTGCAACTACTAGTGCTTTTGCACGTACAACAGAAGGTACTTTTGAAGCTCCAACTAACACCAAGTTCGTTGGTACATTGAACGGCGCTATGCGTGTGTTCGTTGACAGTTATGCCGCTGATACTATTCCAGTATTGGTTGGTTATAAAGGTTCAAGCGAAACTGACGCGGCAGCATTCTATTGCCCATACATTCCATTGATGAGCAGTGGAGTTGTTCTAGATCCATCAACATTCGAACCAGTCGTATCATTTATGACACGTTACGGATACATTGAATTAACCAACACCGCAAGTTCATTCGGGAATGCCGCGGACTACGTTGGTGAAATTGCCGTACAAAATCTCACCTTCCAGTGAAATTCACCACACTTTAATATCTTTACTGATATTATCAACACAAAGGGGCACGAAAGTGCCCTTTTTTGTTTAAGGGATGGTTGGCAACTTGGTGGCAAAAAGCGTAAGATAGCATAAATACAATATCTCAAAGGGATGGGAAGTTACAATCAAGCACTATTCGTAGTGCTTTTTTGTTGGCTAGATAAATAAAATAAAGGATTACTTATATGACAGTAACAGTAACAGGTGGAATAACATTTAGTGGTGGATTGACGTTTGCACCTTCGGGAGCTGCCGCAAACGACCCATATTTCATGTACAACTCATTGTTGTTACCGGGTAATGGAACAAATCTTGCACAGAATAATACATTTTTAGATGGTAGTACAAATAACTTTGCCATCACTCGTCACGGCAATACCACTCAAGGTACATTTAGTCCATATGGAAGTAATTGGAGTAACTACTTTGATGGTACTGGGGATTATTTGACTGTGCCCAATAATGCCGCATTGAATTTATCAACAGCAGATTTTACAATTGAATATTGGGTCTACTATGTGCCAACAGGTGCATATCAATATTCTGTAGTATATAGTACTGGTGTTGTATCTAATTCTCAATACGATTACATGCTTGTACTAACAGATACAGGCGCGGCACGACTTGGTATTTTTAATGGAACCAACCAAGCACTAGTATTAAGTTCTGCTGTGTGTGTTGCTAATACGTGGAATCATATTGCCGCAACTAGAACTGGCACTTCAGCGACAGTGTATGTAAATGGCGTCGGCACTACAGGAACAGTACATGCAACAGGAAATTCAAACTCAGGTGCTACTTTAAAAATTGGTGCGGATAATGATGGAAGTGGTGCTGTAAAAGGGTACATGAGCAATCTGCGTATAGTTAAGGGAACCGTAGTTTACACCGGTAATTTCACACCAAGTACCACACCACTAACAGCAATCACCAACACAAGTTTGTTGACCTGCCAAAGCAACAGATTTATTGACAACTCGACAAATGCATTTGCTATCACCAAGAACGGTGATACTTCAGTTCAACGTTTCAGTCCATTCGAACCCTCAGCTGCCTATAGTAGTAGCACAATTGGTGGGTCAGGATACTTTGATGGCACAGGAGATTATTTGAGTGTGGCCAATAATGCTGCCCTAAATTTAGGTACTGGTGATTTTACAATAGAAGCGTGGATTTATATAACTAGTTTTTCTGGTAATAGTGGAATACTTG